>TARA_R110000772_G_scaffold82412_1_pt1 | contig 11833 bp, 20 predicted proteins | sample TARA_R110000772 | Tara Oceans TARA_R110000772 (sample SAMEA4397948) | marine metagenome | biome: Polar Biome; feature: [SRF] surface water layer (ENVO:00010504); material: water (ENVO:00002006), including particulate matter (ENVO:01000060) such as... | depth 5 m | reverse complement strand
TTTCACTCCTGTTGCTCCTGCACAAGCAGCCGCTCCTGTTGCTCCTGCACAAGCGAACGCCCCAGTTTCTCCAATACTCGTACCTAATCCAGTAACCCGTGCCACTTTTGGGAGTAGATGACAATGGATAAGCAAAGATTGTTTCAACAACTCCGTCTTCATGAAGGCGTCGAAAAATTTCCGTATCAATGTACCGCTGGTTATTTAACTATCGGCGTAGGAAGGAACATCGAAGAACGCGGTCTCTCAGACGATGAGATTGATTTTATCCTTGATAATGATATTAAAATTGTAATGAACGAAGTATCTGACACCTTCGATTGGTTTTTTGATCTAACGGAAATTCGACAACGAGTTGTTGCAGACATGATATTTAATATGGGGCTGCCAAGATTCAAACAGTTTAAGAAAATGATTGCTGCATTAGAAGACGGTGCGTGGTCCGAGGCTGCAGATCAAATGTTAGACAGCAAGTGGGCCGATCAAACTGGCGCTCGAGCAGATCGTCTCTCGTTAATGATGAGAGACGACGAGGACTCTTCTGACTTTTAAAAATGAAGTCAACCCAGCGAGAGGCTGGGCGTATTGGAGAAATGATCTGTCTTTTAAGAATGTCCAAGATGGGCATAGAAGCAGAGATTGTAAACCTAGGTACGTCAGACATCATTGCATTTGCTTACGATAAGGTCTGGCGAATACAGGTCAAGTCAAGCAACATCAAAGCCAACGGGAAAAGCGTAAGAGCCCTGGGGTATCAGTTTTGTGTTGCTAAGGGCAGTCAAAAAAAACAATCTTTGTCCTTACATGACTGTGACATCGTAGCTCTCGTAGCAATACCTCAAGAGCGAGTGATGTTTCAACCCGTTCATCTTTTTGCTGGTGTTAAAACTCAACGATACAAAGCACACAGATTTAATAACTTGACTCTTGAAACAGACACCTGGATCAGTTGCATGAAAGAATATGGGATCAACCCACCTCCCCCCAATTCATGCCTAGTTCTTGATCCACCTTACTCGGAACTCTAAGATCTACGCAGGTCTCCATAATCTCCTTGATCCGTGAAGCTTGGTCCTCGGAACTTATAGAAAAACACAGTTCATCATGAACTGTTAACAGAGGGATAAGCCCTTCTGCGTAACAATCCGCCATTGCTTTCTTTGTTTGATCGGCAGCAGATCCTTGGATTAATTTATTTAGAGCTTTGTATGTGAAGGCACGGCGGATGCCAGGACCATATTCTTTGATAGCTTCTTGGTGTGGCAGAGGTTTATTGTATCCAAAACTATTAGGCTCCCACAGATCGAACCGGCATTTACGCCCTAGCAATGTTCTTACCTGTCCATTAGTTGATGCCGCTGTAGATACCCTGTCTGCCAAACCTTTTACAAAAGGAACCTTCTCATGATAAGTGTTAAGAAGATCCTTGGCCTCTTCTTTTGAGACATCAAGAGTTGTTGCTAATTTACCTTGACCCATCCCGTACATGATGCCTAGGTTCACGGTCTTTGCTTCCTTCCGACCAATGCCCGCCATGTCTGCAACCATCTGGTGAAAGTCCACGTCACCCTCTCGGTAAGCGCCCACAACTGCATCAACCTTATCGTTTTTATTCTTGTCTGAAAGAATTGAACAGTAGTGGATCAGTAGTCTAGGTTCTTGAGATGAGTAATCGAAAGACCCCCACTTCTCGCCCTCTTCTGGGACAAACAATCCTCGGATCAAAGACTTAATTTCTGGATCTCTTGCAGGGATTTGTTGAAGGTTAGGATTTGAAGAACTAAATCTACCGGTCACTGTGCCACCGTCATCTGACCGTAGCTGATTAAATTCACAATGGATCCTTCCATCCTTTGTATAACGCAAGATGGAGTCGATAAACGTACTGTTAGCCTTGTTTAGTTCGCGTAATCTGAGTATCTGTGAAGCGATAGGGTGCGTACAAGCTTGCAAGAACGCCTTTGTGATAGACGGTTGTTTCGTTTTCTGCGTGACAGGGACTTTAATTCCATAATGATGGAGAACTCCACCGACGCTAGTTGCCACCCAAGGTTCAATCCTGATCCCAGTTTGGTGCTTGATGTCCCCTTTAATTTCTTGTTCTCTTTTTGCAAGATCTACCTTTGTCCTTTCTGCTTTATCTAAATCAACACGAACTCCGCGAGCGCGCATCTCTAACATCAATGGTAACAAACTAGTCTCTAATTCAAAGATCGAAGTCAACTCATTCTTACTTAATTCAGCCTCAAAATGTTTCCATAACTTTAAAGTCAGCGCCGCATCTTGCTCGGCATACTGACCCACAAACTTAGGTGGTAACTTCCACATCTCAGCTTTCGCATCGAGGCCCCACCCCTTGGCTTCCATGCGTAAGATCTTCTCGTTCTTACGTTCACCTAAATAATCTCGACCCAACGAATCAAGAGAATAAGACCACCTGTTCTCATTTAGAAGTGGCGCAGCAATCATTGTGTCGATTATCTTTCCTTGGACAGTGATGCCCTCATGACGCAGCCATCCTAGATCATAGGTTGAGTTGTGAAACACTTTTGGGATATGCGGTGTATCCATTTGTTTTTGAAACCATTTCAATACCGCCTTTGGCGCCATGTTGCCAGCACCTTGGTGCCTGATTGGGTAGTACGCATTAAAGTCTCCCGCAGCAACTGCAATTCCTACTACGAATCCATCCCCTCTTGCCCATCCTGGGCCAAGGCTCATGAGATTAGGATCACATGTCTCCAAGTCTACAGCGATGTACTTGGACTGAGAGAGGTCAGGGAAGGTCTCAGGCGCGCACCAATCAATCTCAATGTTGTCCATGTCCATACGATCAAGAAAGTTCATGGTGCTTGTGTCTTTAAACTTAGCCATCAATGGCCTCCGAAAGTTGTTCTATCGTTTTTAAATCTGCGAGGAAGACAAACAGTGGATCTTGTCCCCCAACATATGTTCCTTGCATTTTAAACTCAAAGTACTTAATCGCCTCTTCGTAAGACATCTCATCATGTTTCATAAGTATGTCTATAATCTTCTTAGCGTCATACACAATCACTGGATGTTCTACACTTCGTATATGTGTTAAGCCTATAACAGCTTTATCAAATCCATCTATTTTAACCATTAAAGATTCTCAAGCCTTTCTATCTCGGCCTGTGCATAAAACTTAATCTTCTTAGCGTCTCTTAACATCTCGCTATGTTCTACTTCACCATACCGATAGCACGCCCGGAAGATCTCTCCGATCTGAGCGTTCATGTTCTTATAACTAATTAAATGTTGAAGCTCCTTAGCATACTCAGGTAGCTCATAATACTTTGCAGTAGAGCCATCAGACTTAATCATAAAGGGTATCCAAATTTGTCCGCATTCTCTAAGATATGTAAGTTATGCTTTGTTCGAGTGACCGCGGTATAAAAAACACGATGCTCGTCGTCAGCATCCCCCTCAGCGTAGTTCTTCCATGACATGTATCCCATGTCATTCAGTAAGACTATATTATCATCCTCTCCACCCTTCATACGGTGGATAGTGCTTAACTTTATCCTCGGCTCATCAAACACGGAATAACCCCTAACCCTCATTGCTGTGAGGTATCGAGCATCGTCTTCTGGTAGGTTTAACAAAACCTCAGAGTCCATGTTTTGCTCTGGCAAAAGCCCGTGATCCTTGACTAACGTTTCATAACTCAAAAAACTTTGTGGGTCACAGTTTTTTAAAGTTTTAGCCATGCCATACTTGACCCGTGCGTAGTCACCGCGTTTGGGTAAAGCATCGTAAAGCTCTTGAGCTTCTTCGACTGAAATAGATCGCCCTTCTTTCAGTATTTCCCAAAGCTTCATGGCTCTTGCTTTTTCTGGATCAAAAGACAGATAGCCGTTCCGGCTAAATAAAATCCCATTGCCTTTAAGGTAATAACTGATATCGTTTAACTGCTTCGATGTGCGGGACAGTATAGTCCAGGAACCTTCATCAATGTCTTCGATTTCATGCATGTGCCGGTAGTACGTTATCTTTCCCTCATGCTCTGCAGGTTCCCAAACCTTCTCCTTCCGGACAGAGATCTGAGAAGCAATCCTTCCTGCTAGTTTATGCACGGACCTCGGAACTCGATAAGATTGTGCAAGTACTTTGGGCTCGGCAGAGAGGGACAGCAAGTGCGTTACATCGACACCTGTATATTTAAAGATTGCTTGATCATCATCCCCGGCATAATACACGCGGTCGGTATTACTTCGCAGCACTTCGACCTGCTTCCATTGCAGTGGTGTAAGGTCTTGGGCTTCATCAACAATTAAAACATTAAGCCTAGGTCCACTCCCCTGGAGAACCATTTGCTGAATCATGTCGGTGAAGTCGAACTTACCAAACTCCTTTTTCATTCTTGTATAATAAGTATCGATCTTCTCAAGTACGGCATACTCCATACGATGGTCGCCATTCTCGTTAAACTCTTGATCAAGGGAGATCATCCGCATCGAAGCACGTTGGATTAAAGTTAAGTACTTGCTGCCCTCTGAGGCAGAGGGGATCAATAAACCATCATCGGTGTAAATATTATGCGAGTCAAAGCTGACCCCTAATTCTAAACCCAGCTTTCCCATATCGTATTTACTAACCATCTCACTGCTCTTCATACCGAGCCAGTAGAATCCCATCGAGTGCAAGGTACGGAAGTACGGGGTGTCTTTTGCGCTTAAATTAAAATTAACTCCTGCGCGATCCCGAGCTTCAGCAATAGCTTTTTTAGTAAAAGAAACAAACGCTATACGATCTGGGGGCGTGCCGTCCTCTAACTCCTTCTCAATAATCTTCATCAATGTGTACGTTTTGCCACACCCAGGAGGGCCATAAATCAATTGTTCACTTGGAGCATGTTTTATTTTCACCGTCTAGACTCCTCAAGCCATTTTTCTATTTCGCTTAAACGCCAGCGCACTGTGTCTTGCCCAATATCAAAAGGCTGAGGAAACTGTCCCGATTCAAGCCATCGATAAATCGTTGAAGGAACTACTCCCAAGAACTCACAAAGTTCTGACATCTTCATCAACCTGTCCTTAGAACGGGGCTTCATAATCTTCTCCCTCCGGTAATTCAATTTCTTTATCCGTAAATTCAGGAACCCACCAAACACGGGCACTTGCCCAGATGTCTTTTCTCTCGTTTTTATAACGGAAAGTTCCGTGACACTCATGGTTGTTGTTCACAGTCTTTAACCTTTCTTGAATCTGAGGGCGAGTAAGTTTGTTGAACCCTTGATTAATTAAATAATCTTGAAGTCCTTTGATCTTGAACATCGTCTTGCCGTCCTCGGTCCAGGGTTTCCCTAACTCAACTTCCTCTGGGGTAACTGCACGAATGCGAGAAGTACAAAATGATTGCAGCAACTCTTTGAACTGACCAGCAACTGTCAACTCTTCTGGAACCTCAATGGTCGCAGCAGAGCGTAGTAAATCATTGACCAACATCTGCCAATCTGAAGGCTTCAAAGTTGGAGGCATAAAGTTTAACTGTTCAATGCATGACCTTTGAAATTGAATAGGCATTTGAAGCTGCTCTGTTGTTAACTCCAATCTCTTTCCATCTACATCCAAAAAATACAATCTAGGCTCAGACAAAAGGATGGTCATGCCTCCGATATGCGGCAAATCAACAGCACCTTGCTTGCTGATTCCATGCGGCCTAGACATGCACAGACGTTTATTACAGTAAGAATTAAAAGGCTCTTCTTTACACTTCGGCCCATACTGTTTCTTTTCCAGTTCCTTTTGAATCCCCGCCACTTCTGTAGCCGCAAGAGGCGGGTCAAAGTACAGTTGATTGATAGCCTCCATCTCAGCTTTCCAACCATCCGGATACATCTTCTGTAGATTTTGGCCTACTTGAAACATAGTTGTATTCCGAGTCCCTTCAACTACTCCGATACTCATGATTGCTTGGAGGCACGGATACCCTGTGGCAAAGGGCCCTTCATCTGTGCTTACTCCCGTCTGCAGGTTACTTAGGTCGTTCATAGTTAATCGACTACTTTCAACCCACAGCAAAAATGTCTCAAGGTCTACATCATTACCTTCTGAATCAACCATGTACCGAGTAGTCTGATCGGAGTCAAAATAAGGAAGGTTGATAAAGTTACCCACGTCGCCACGGTCAGATATTATGCGGTCTTGCTTTGGAAAAATCTCGCACCCTGAGTGCCCTAATGTGGCTGCAATTTCAATCAAATACTCCCGGACCTCGCTTGCAGGAAACCATTCTGCAAGGAACATATATAAATGCGCGCCGCCAGATTTAGATCGACAGACCGCCATAGGGATTTTTAATCTTGCAAGCTTCCGAACTAAGTCCGCATGGTCGATTGGATAAGTATCAATATCGACCGCACCAAACTTGCAGTTATTATTTTCATTAATCGGAATAGCACCAACACCATCACCGCCAGCTAAATGACTCTGAACTAGCTCACTGGTCAAAGGTTTACGAACCAGGAAACTTTTAGCTTCGGTCTTCCCGTTCCGCCGTGTACTGCCGATCTGGGTCTGACCATGCGCCAAGGTCGAACCCTCAAACGCTGCCATAAACCGCTCTGCGATTGACATAAAATGATCCCGTAAAGATGGGGGTAATTTGCATCACCCCCAGTTCAATTTAGAAAGGAGCTTCTGTCGTTGCTTTAGAGGACGCTTCTTCCGACGCCTCATCAGCTACAGCTTTTGCCTCTCCCGCCATGATTGATTTACGGAAATTTAAAGCCGCGTCCAAGATCTCCTTATCTTTAACATAGCCATCGTTGGCTACGGACCAGTTGAACCAAGAACCTTGGTCATTGCTTTCTTCAACAACAGTCAGCTTCCACTTGGTCCCGAACAGTGGTGGGATAACCAAAGCCCCTGTCTTCGGATGCTTAACGGTCAGCATCTTTAACTGAGTCTTCCAACGCCGGGACACTTTGAGGGCTGACGATTTCATATCGACAATCCCAAAAGATGGCACTCCATCTTCATCAACAATCAAACAGTAGTGTTGATCAGATTTAACTAACTCATTGCCGTCAGGAAGGACTTCCTTAGCGCCGACACGAGTAGTCCGAGAAATATCTGGGTCATCCTTCGGTAACTCGCCTAAGAACCCACCGCCCTGCTCACGAGGGCGCCACTTCAAATACTTTGTTTCTTGGTAACAAGGAATCACGGTGACCCCTTTTTCGCTAGGCCAAAACTGCCCAGTAACCGTGTTAAAAACATCACCTTGAGAAGCGCCAGCAATATATGCTGGGTCTGACTTCTTAACCTGCGGGGACATGGCTTGAATAATTCGGACGAATGGAATCTGAAGTTCCGATGTATCATAGTCTAAGCCTTCACCACCATACTCAGCGAAAATATCAACCACATCTGCTGACGGTAAATTGCTTTCTTTCTTTGCGATTTCATTGCTCATTATTATTTCCTTTTTATATCTGCGGTTTTAGCTACAAAAGCCCCGAACAAGTCCAGGTCAATTGGCTTTCCGTTTTCTACACGTTCTTTCACAAACGCTTTTAAAGTTGAAGCGTGGATATGCGTTTTCGACTCTGGGTGAAACCCCTTGGTTTCCAAATCCAACATCACTTTATTAGCCGTGTCATCCTCGCCACGCCCAAACGATAGGATGACATCATTTTTAATAATGTCATCAAGACCATGGTCGCGGAGCCACTGATGTGCTTCAGGTCGTCTTGCTACTGGAATTGAAGCAGAAATGAAGGGCTTGAGTTGAACGGAAACATCGCCAACATCAAGCCGAGTTACATCCATTTCATCCATCACTGCGGGGATGCTCTCCATCGCTATCTTTTTACGCTCGGCTTTTAAAGTCTTTAAATGCAGTTCTGCCAGATCGATATCATCTGTGACTGCCTCAAGCTGTCTTACCAAATTCGACAGCGCTTTCGTGTTATCGACATCGACGTTTTGCAGTGTTTCTGCAGCGTCGAACATTCCTTCAAAAAAATCATTACTCATAAAAGTATATCCTCTTCAGGTTGTGTGTGAGTTGACTGTTGCAAACACATTCCTGTTCATGCAACACTATGCAAACATAAAGGAGACCAGGATGACTGTCAACTATAAATTTAAAACAGAGCCATACGCGCATCAAAGTGAGGCATTGTCTGTCGCAAACGATAGACAAGGGTTTGGATTTTTTATGGAAATGGGCACAGGAAAATCAAAGGTATTGCTGGACAATATGGGTCAACTTTCGGCAAGTAATAAGATTAATTTCGCGCTCATTATCGCACCCAAAGGTGTTTATCGAAACTGGGTCACCAAGGAAATTCCACAACATTTATCTGATGAACTCCCACATCGAGTGATTCGTTGGGTCGTGGGCGGAACAAAGAAACAAAAGCTTGAGATGCGCTCTGTCAAAGATCCGTTTGATGGCCTAACCATATTCGTTATGAATGTTGAAAGTTTCTCAACGATGAAGGGTCAGAATGCTGGGAAGTGGCTCTCTGAGAAGTTTGGCGGGAGCGGATTAATTGCCATCGACGAGAGCACAACAATTAAAAATCCTAAAGCAAAGCGTACAAAGGCTTTAATCAACTGCGCGCATCGGTTTAAGTATCGACGGCTGCTGACCGGTTCACCTGTCACTCGATCACCAATGGATTTGTACAGCCAGATGGAGTTTCTCGGACCAAAGACCTTGGACTTCGATTCTTATTACGCCTTTCAAAACCGTTATGCCATTGTGCAACGCCAGGTGATGGGCGCCCACACGTTCCAACAGATTGTCGGCTTCAGACACCTTCAAGAATTGACTTTTAAAGTTGATTCAATAACTTTTAGGGTGTTGAAGAAAGATTGCTTAGACCTCCCGGACAAAACATACACCGTGCGTTACGTTTCGATGACTCCCGATCAACAGAAGATGTACGAGGAGATTCGCCAAGAAGCAATTACAGTGTTACAGGGATCATTGGTCACCACTCAAAATGCGTTGACTCAAATGCTCCGGTTACAGCAAGTGTTATCAGGTCATATGAAGACGGATGAGGGTGAGATAATCACCTTTCCGTCCAAACGATTAAACGCTGTTACTGATATCTTATCTGAGGCCAGTGGAAAGGTAATCCTGTGGAGCCGGTTCAGGCACGATATTCAAGAGCTTGAAGCTGCCATTGCAAAAGAATATGGCAGCGAATCCGTCTGTTCGTATTACGGCTCGACACCCGATGCTGCTCGCCAAGAAATGGTAACCAAATTTCAAGATCCTGATTCGGCCCTTCGATTTTTTATTGGTAACCCTGCGACAGCCGGATATGGCCTGACATTGACTGAGGCCACAACTGTAATTTATTACGCGAACGACTTTAATCTAGAGACCCGGATTCAAAGTGAAGATCGATGCCATAGGATTGGACAGCGAAATCCTGTGACTTATATTGATCTAATCACCGAGAACACAATCGATGAGCGTATCGTGGAAGTGCTGCGTGGAAAAATTGCTTTAGGAGCACAAGTGCTCGGAGAGGAGGTTCGGGAATGGCTAAAATTAGAGATGTAAAGACAACGGAGATGCTTGAAGTTAGTTGGGAGTACAAGGAGAATTTATTAACTTTAAGCCAAGCGATTGAAAAGATGGCGAAAGTCAGTGGGCTATCGCTTGACGTCGCTGAATCAATGCTTCGAGGACTTAATCGAGATAAAATAGTACGCCTCGATTTTAATAAAAGGACTCGCAACGGAAAAGAAGCTCGGAGGACCATCGGTCCCGGCCCTAAGTTAGACTAAATCGGCTGATTTTTTAATCCCAAGGAAGATCTCATGCGTGATTCGATGCATAAAAAACTGCATCTCCTCCAACGCTTCAAGATCACTCGAGCCTCGGTACTTAATTAAAGCTTCAATCGCGCGCTGCTCTAAATGATTCTGATACTCAGACGGTGTGAGGTATTGTCGCAGCGTTTCAAGATGGCTCAGTTCTGCCGCCATCAGTGGCACTGATGGCATCATCGGATCCTTCATATTTCTTCCTTTCATCGGCTCGAGCAACGCGGCCCACGAGCCTAGCGAACTCAGTCAGTTCGTGTAAGTTGGCGATGTATCCTCGCCCGCCGATACGCTCCATGCCTGAAGCAAAGGAACCATCATCCTTAATGATTCCTGCTGCTTGGGCAATTTTATTGATCAAACTTTTTCGTACCTAGCCTCATATAGCTCTTGGATGTACATACCGAGTTGCCGAGCAATCGACCGGTGATCATCTTTAGCCATTTCTTGTAGCATATTATACTCGTAAAATGGTATAGCGACCGTTCTGTATTTTGCTCTATCAGTAGTCTTTGGGCGTTCTGGTAAATTGTTGTTCATTCTTACATTCCTTTTTGTTGTTCATCAATTATAAACAATATTTTGATAACAATATATGTAAATTAATGCTTAACACTTGCCTCAGCATCCGCTATAGCATCGATTAAATGCTCGTCATAAATATATGCAAACATTTCTCCGTGTTTGCAGCAGAATTCTGCTCGATCTAGCTCCACACAATCTTGTTGCATGTCGATTACCCAGTCGCTCATCTTACTCATTTTCTAGCCCCTCAAAATCGGTCGATTGAATGACGCCACACACCGAGGCCGAATAGACTTCATCGAGCTTCAGCAACTTATCGTAATTTTCGGTGGCTTCAATAAAGCTTTCGAACGCGAGCCAATGATCCTCGTAGGTTGGCTCGTCTTTTCTGCCTTTATGGCAATCAGTCCACACGACTAGAAACATCGTATTCTCCTTCCAAATAAGCCTCATTTAGCATTTGAGCCAATTGCCACTTGTACATGTAATCCAGAGGTTCAACAATACAGTTGGGATCCGACGCGGCCTCCCTCCTCGCCAGTGACTCCTTGCCTACAAAACGAGACGACCGATTGAACTGATCTCTGATTTTATACATTGTCGGCATTGGCCTTCTCCTCAAATTTAAAGCGTAGACTAGGAGCCTTGGGGTTGCCTCCAAGATCTCGTTTCCAAGCCGCCACCTTATACTCAATACCATTCACGGTGGCCTTGCCCGTAAAATCCGGCTGGTTGTCGCGCTCCTTGTTGGCATTGCCCCAGATCGCGCCTTCATTATCCTTTGTCATCGTTTTAAATCCCTATAAATTAAACAAAAAGAAACTACTGAAAAGATGACTATCGCACCCCCAGAAATTCCCAGAGCTAAATTAAAAGTAGACAGCGGGTCGTAGCGATACCCGGAATCCATCAGACACTGCTGCGTTAACAAATTATTCATTGATTGACCCCACTGAACTGCAGTCGAAACCGATGAATTCACAGATTTTAATGACGCCTCGAGGCAGACTAACGGCTTGTACGTCGTTGAACGTTACTGCATCAAGCGACCGGTCGTCGTAAAACCATAAGTTCCCCGTGCGTTCGGAGCCTTCATCGTTGTTGTAAAAGAAACACGGCACTCCCCATCTGTCTAGTGCCACTACCCACTCCACATTCTGCCAAGAGCAATGGTCCCGGCCCTCGTGATACGTAATCGTGTCCACGGCCGCTTCATGCAAGTCGGTCACTTTGACACTCCTTCATATAATCGGTCACGAACATCTTCCATGTCGATTCCTTTTTCATAACCGTATACCTCCAAGATTTGACGGACCTCGTCTGGGATATTGGACCACGGACCACTGACCAAGGTTCTACGGTCGTCGAACTCCATTACACCGGTCGCGTGATCGAATAAGAATCCGTATTTAATGCTCTGCCATTCGAATGGCACACCGTGTTCGTTAAGAAACACAATGTACTCATCGGTCTCCAACCAAAATGTGTCG
>TARA_R110000772_G_scaffold268435_1_pt1 | contig 11847 bp, 10 predicted proteins | sample TARA_R110000772 | Tara Oceans TARA_R110000772 (sample SAMEA4397948) | marine metagenome | biome: Polar Biome; feature: [SRF] surface water layer (ENVO:00010504); material: water (ENVO:00002006), including particulate matter (ENVO:01000060) such as... | depth 5 m | reverse complement strand
CCACCTGTAAAACGAATGATAGATTGATGCTCTCTATCATCAATCTCCATATTTGGATTTTCATCAGATACCTGCGCTAACAGATCCCATAAATAAAACAGGTTGTCATTACCTTCAAACTCAGAAGGAATTGGATCCATACAAACCACTTTAATGCCATGCCCAATTAGCATTTCTAAGTGCGTTGCTAAGTGCATATTCTCTATAAATACAACTTTAGGTTTAGAATATTCTATTTGCCATTCATGCTCAGCAATAGCATCGCGTGAGTTAGTAAAAGCCCCAGTAAAATGTGATTTAAAAATAGTAGGGAAATGAAATAACGCCATGTTGTCGTTATCTAAAATATTAACAAAGCGATCATTTCTTTCCATGCCAAACGTCGTCGAAAGCATGTTCACTATTTTATTAGTTACTAAATGAAATTCTCGATAAGTAAAACGGCGGTCACGTTCTACGTTAACTATTGCTTCCAAGTCTCCCCATTTATCAACAATACTTTGGAATTGGCTGCTAAAATTAACTTTCATCTCTAACTCTCTTAATAATTATAATGTTCTAATTTCATGACTATAAGTAAACTGTCTTTGAGCTCAATTATCAGGTCAAAATTGGCAAACATGCAGTTAAGTATTTACTCTAAAGTAGGCATCTTTTAATACAAAAGAACAAATACAAGAAGATGTAGAATTTTAAAAGGAATAAAAAGAGGCTAAAAGCGAGGACATTCCAAGTCAATTAGCCTACAGAGGAGAAATGCACTTACCAGTGCGAGGTTAAGTATTCGTATTTACTTGTTCAGCGAATTTAAAATTTCTGCTGTATGTTGCCCAACGTTAGGAATTTCACCAATACAAGGCTGGCTAACACTAAACTTAGGCGCAGGTGTTGGCTGTAAATATTGACCTTCACCTGTATAACAGCCACGCGCCTTAATATGCTCATGCTCAGCTGCTTCTGGAATAGATAAAACAGGTGCATAACAAGCATCAGTTCCTTCTAAAATATCGTTGCATTGTGCTTGAGTTTTACTTGCAAAAAATGCCGCCATTTTTGCTCTTGCTTGAGGCCACAACTTTTTATTGTTCTGCTGAGCAAAGTCATCATCATCAGCAAAGCCACACAATGTAACTAATTCTTTATAAAAATTAGGCTCTAACGCTTGAACTGAAACATATTTCCCGTCAGCACATTGATAAGTATTGCACCAATGAGATCCTGCGCCGAAAAAGTCTTGCCCTTTTTCTTCACGTAGCAACCCCTGCGCCCTAATACTGGTTAACAACCCCATGCTATAAATGGTGCCGTCACAAATAGCTGCATCAATCACCTGCCCTTGGCCAGTGTTTTGTGCATATAAAAGCGCTGAAGTTATACCAATGACCAATGGTAAGGTGCCACCACCAATATCGCCCACTAAGGTTGGTGTTGGATATGGTGCATCGTCAGGTAAACCGCCATAATGCAAGGCTCCAGTAATTGATACATAGTTGATGTCATGGCCAGCATTTTTTGCTAAAGGTCCTGTTTGCCCCCAACCAGTCATACGACCATATACGAGTTTTGGGTTGCGCTGATGACAAACCTCCGGTCCAAGCCCCAACTTTTCAGTAATGCCTGGGCGAAACCCTTCAATTAACACGTCTGATTGCTCAACAAGCTTCAATACTGTTTCAACATCATCAGGATTTTTTAAGTCTAGTGCAATCGACTTTTTACCACGCTTAAAAAATGAAGCATCTTTATTGCTATCTAAATCAATACCAGCGTTAGGGTTAGCCGTTTTACGTTCAATTAAAATAACCTCAGCCCCAAAGTCAGCTAGTATCATACCAGCTGCCGGACATGGCCCTAAGCCAGCCAACTCAACAACTTTTATACCGTTTAGTGGTCCCATTTCATTTTCTCCACGTTATAATACCAATTAAATTAAATATTTGATCATTCAGCGAGAGTTAAAAGGCTTAGAGGCAAGGCATTGGTTGCAGGTAATGGTTATTCCCTTATCAAAATCAATAACGCAAGCATATAAGCCTTTTAAACTCGCCCTTCGGGAGCTTGTCAGGAGAGTAATAACTTTACAAATTGCTTTAGTGGAGAATGCTACACCTGCATCAATTTGCTTTGTTCTAACTCCCCTGACACAGCTCTGAACTGACTAAATATTTAATGCAATTGGTATAAAAGCACCTTAAAGGTGCTTTAATAACTTATTAAGAACTTACTTAGCTTGCATCACTGTAGCGCCATCTAATCGGACAATACGACCATTCATATAGCCATTTTCAAATAAGAAAGAACAAGTATGTGCAAACTCTTCCATTTCACCCATACGTTTAGGCGCTTCACACATTTCTACAAGTGAATTAACCACTTTTTCACCTAGCGACTTAACCATAGGCGTACCAAATAAACCTGGTGCAATTGAATTTACACGAATACCGTAACGGGCTAATTCTCGTGCAGCTGGAATATTCATACCATTAACTCCGGCTTTTGAACCTGAATATGCACTTTGACCAATTTGCCCTTCAAAAGCTGCCCCCGATGAAATGTTTATAATCACTCCTCGTTCACCTTTTTCGTCTGGCTCATTCTTTGCCATTTGTTCAGCACATTTAGCCATCACATTAAATACACCACATAAATTAACGTTAATTACCGTAGCGTATTTTTTTAGGCTTGAAGCAATACCTTCTTTATCTAAAATTTTACACGGTAGTGGAATACCAGCCGCATTAACGTCACCGTGAATTGCACCGAACTTATCCATTACAGCAGCAATCGCAGCATCTATACTTTCTTCACTTGTTACATCAGTTTGGCAAAAGATAGCCTTATCTTCCCCAAGCTCAGCCACGGTCGCATTGCCTGCGTCTTCATTTAGGTCAAACAAGGCAACTTTAGCGCCCTTTTCTGCTACTAAATATTCTGCTGTCGCTTTACCTAAGCCAGAAGCGCCACCTGTTATAACAACAACTTTATCTTGCAAATTCATGAACTTTCTCTCAAATTTTTATACACATGCTGGTTAACTTGCAGTAACCAACGATAGAATTATTTAAATGCTTGAATACCTGTTAACAAGCGAGCAATTAACAACTGCTGAATTTCTGTAGTCCCATCAGGAATTGGTCCAACAATCGCTTCACGAGCTAAACGTTCAACAATAAATTCTTTAGTAACACCATTACCACCGTGTATTTGCACAGCATCACGACAAGCAGTAACCGCTATTTCAGTACCGTACCATTTCGCCATTGAGCACTCTTTGTCACAACGAATACCATTATCAATCATGTCAGCAGCACGTAAAGTTAATAGTCGAGCCGCATCAATTTCAGTTGCCATTTTAGCAATTTTAAGTGCAATTAGCTGGTGACCCGCAATCTGTTTGCCATGCTGTGTACGCTCTTGACTATATTTAACAGATTCTTCCAGCGCACGACGAGCAATTGAATAACCCCAAGCCGCCATATGACAACGAGCACGTTCAAACGTTACCAATGTATTTTTTAATCCATCACCTTCTTTGCCAACCGTATTCGCTACAGGCACACGAACATCAGCAAGGAAAATTTGAGAAGTTGACTGGCTGTTTAACGCCATTTTTTCAATTCCCTTAACTTCTAAACCTGGTGTGTCGGCAGGAATAGCAATATGCGTTAATTCACCTTCGCCTGTTTTACAGGTACAAACGAATATATCCATATGTTCGCCATTTGAAATCCAAGTTTTTTCGCCATTAATAACCCACTCATCGCCATCTTTTACCGCACGAGTTTTAACAGCAGCTACATCTGAACCCACATCTGGTTCAGAAATACCAATAGAAATAAACTTCTCACCCGAAATTAAACCTGGTACATACTCATCAATGATATGTTGAGGAGCATTATTAATTAACAAATCAATACCTGCTACGTTAATTAACCCAGTAAGCGCGAGATCTAATGAACCTACCGCAACTTCTTCCCAAATTAAAAGATGCGTTTTCCAGTCCATTCCATAGCCACCACTTTCTTCTGGGTGTGGAGCACTGATATAGCCAAATTCAGATAATTTACTGCTCCACTTTACCAATTGTTCTTTGCTAAAGTGGCTTTCACCGTGAGCTCTAATTTCTGGTTCAATCTCGTTTTGTACGAATTTACGAACCGACTCAACGGCCATTTTTTGTTCTTCAGTCATTTGGAAGTTCATTATTTATTCCTCATTACATTAATCTTTTACAAGGTCGATACTAGCCACTTAATAAAATTAAGCTTTTGCTAAAATGTTAATTGACACAGCGCCTTCTTCAATACCTACTAACCCACCGCTGTTTTCATGTACCGCATGTTTAGCACCAACAACCTGACGAGCACCGGCTTCACCACGAAGTTGAACAACAAGCTCATGAATTTGACCAAGCCCTGTCGCACCTAGCGGATGACCTTTAGACTCTAAGCCACCTGATGGGTTAATTGGAATGCGGCCTCCAATTGTAAAGTCACCATTTTCTGCAGCTGGTCCAGCTTCACCAAAACCAACTAAACCAAGGTTTTCAGCATGTAAAATTTCACCCATTGCTGTTGCATCATGAACTTCAGCCACGTCCATATCTTGTGGACCAACACCCGCTATTTCATAGGCTTCTTTTGCCGCTAAATGCTCACAGTGCTGATCCCACTGATCAGCTGGTCGGCTAGTAGCGCTGCGAATAACAGCAGCAAGTACTCGAACAGCGCGCTTTTCGGCATTTAATTTTTTCAGCCCTTCTTCATTACAAACCACAACCGCTGCCGCACCGTCTGAAATAGGTGCACACATAGGTAAAGTTAAAGGGTAAGTAATTGGTGGAGCTGCCATTACTTCATCAATCGTATAAGGGTCTCTAAATTGCGACAATTCATTATGAACTGAGTGCTGGTGGTTCTTAGCGCTCACTGCCGCTATTTGTCTTTGAGTTGTACCAAATGTTTTCATATGGTTACGACAAAAAGCTGCATATACATCCATAAACACACTATAAGGGCGCTCTGAGGTTGTACCTGGTGGCACTTCAAAACCTTCAGCAGGCTTTAATAAAGTTTTAAGGTTTTGCTCTGGATTGCTCACATCCCATGCACCATCAAATACAGAGAACATCTTAGCTTTGTCGGCTACATTCATCTTCTCTGCGCCAACAACTAGTGCAATATCACATGCACCTGATTTAAGCATTTGGTTGGCTAGATAAAAACCTGAACTACCTGAAGCACAAGCATTCTCAACATTAAAGATAGGGATACCTTCAATACCATTTTTACTTAAGTAAACTTGTCCGGGTACCATACCCTGACCATGTAAATGGCCTTGAGTACAGCCAGTGAAAAATGCCGTTCCAATTTCGTCTTTATCACAACCAGCATCAGCAAGTGCTTTTTCAATTGCTTCGCCAGTCAAACTTTCTAATGTACGTTCGATGTGTCGACCAAACTTAGTCATGCCAACACCTGCGATATAAATATTACTCATGTTCTTGGTTCCTATTATTAGCTTAATTAAGCAACTCTTGCTATTTGCCGATAAATTGCGGTTTACGTTTTTCAGAAAACGCAGTTAAGCCTTCGGTAAAGTCGTATGAACGCATATGCTTTCTTAACAATACTTGCTCATGCTCTAATGCTGCATCTCTCGATTTATCTAAAGCTTGATTAGCCACTTCTTTCATACGACGAAGTGCAATTGGGCTTTTTGAGGCAATTTTGAGTGCAAGTTTTTGTGTTTTATCTTGTAGCTCATCATCATTTGTAACTACGTTAACAAAGCCATATGTTTTCATTTCTTGTGCAGATAAAGTTTCACCAGTAAACAATAAATACTTAGCTACATTGTGAGGGATAATTCGAGGTAATAAGGCTGCCCCTCCAGCGCCAGGGTATACGCCAAAGTTCGCGTGAGCATCACCAATGACTGCACTTTCAGCAGCCACCACTATATCTGCACACATAGCTGTTTCTAGACCGCCCGCCATAGTAATACCATTTAACGCTGCAATTACTGGCTTTGGAAAGTCACGTAGTGGATTAAATACGTTTTCACATAATCGATCTAAAAAGTCTTTCTCTCCAGGAGGTAGCTTTTGTGATGCCAATACTTCTTTTAAGTCTGCCCCTGCACAAAAAGCAGCACCAGTGCCAGTAATAACAACGGCTCTAATTTCATCATTATTAGCTATTTCAGGAATATACTTTTCATAAAGTTCAATGATTTCACCATTGATTGCATTCATTCCTTTCGGGCGGTTTAATGTTAACCAGGCAATACCATCTCGGTTTTCAAAAAGTAAGTTTGCTTCACTCATCACTAATTCCTAATTTTTATTTTGTTAGCCATAAACACGCTAAGTCTTGAGATGGTTCTACTCTAAAAAATAAAAACGCAAAAAAAACCAGCCAAAAGTATGGGTTTAGGAAAAAAGTATGGGAATAGTTAGGAAGGTATATTTAGAAAAACAATAAACAGTTTAAAATTCAATATATTAGAGTGAGATTTTAAAATAAACAAGTTTAGAAAATTGGAAGTTTAAGTATGGGCTCCAAACGAAAGCCCATACTATATTTGTTTAATTTTCAGCTTTAGCTTTTCGATATTCACTTGGTGAGTGCCCCGTCCAACGACGAAATGCACGAGAAAAGTTACTAGTATCAGTAAAGCCTAGTTGATAGGTAATTTGACTAATACTCATTGAGTCTTGCTCAATATATTGAATTGCTAATTGTGAGCGTAAGTCGTCTAAAATTTCTTGGTAACTAGTATCGCGTTGTTCTAGTTTGCCATGCATATTCCTCGGGCTCATATTTAATAATGAAGCAATACGCTCTTTATTACATTCCCCAGTAGGCAATAGCTCAATAATTTTAGTTTCAACTTGGCGTACAATATCAGAGCGATCTAAACGTGCTAAATGCTGAATAACAATTTCATCGTTCACTCGCGCCAATTCAGAACTTGCTGCAGGCAGTTGAACAAACATATCTTCTTTAGCAAAATGTATCGCGTTTAATTTGGAAGAAAACTCAACAGGGCATTTAAATGACTGCTCAAATAACTCTGCCCCAATTTCTGGTTTTTCCCTTACGAGTTGAACTTTTAAAGGGTTAAAGTTAGGGCGGAAAATATGTCGACACATTTGAACAATAGCCATTAACCAGCCTTCAATAGTTTCATCACAAGTTACTGTATTGATAATTTCAATATCCAACACATAATCATCTTTTGTTTCAGTTAACGTATGAATGCCGTTATCACTAAGTAAGCGGAAAAAGCGTACTATGCGTTGGCAAAAGTCATTTAAATTGTTACTCGCATATAACGAATAACCAAACGCGTGAAAGCTGCCAGGATGAAAGTTTTTACCAGCTAACAACCCAAAACCTGTTATGCCCGTTGCTTCTACTGCCAGCCTAAAAATTTCCGTAATTTTAACGGTTTCAATACGGTAACTTGGCTCTGATGACGTAACTAAATCAACGCCAGCTTTTTTAAACAAAGCTTGGCTGTCTATCCCTTCAGACTCTAATGCTAACGCAATGGCACTCGCCCAACTGAATATAGTTTTAGGTTCATTATTAGTTGATGTTGTCATAGAAAGTATTAACTCACTAATTTTATTATTATCATTTTTCTATCATAATGATACACGAATAAAACAATGATAGAACCTTTAAATAATTATCATCAAAATGCGTTTAACTAATTTAAAAGTATAATAAAAATTACATTTATCAAGTAACTAAATAGTGACTAAATTTGATATTTATATAGGCCAACACGCAATTTTAATAGAACTGCTGTAATAACAATAGGTTGAGCCAATTTCTAAATGTAATTGGCTTTATGTTGAAGAAGTGAAGAAAAGGAGCTCTAGCTTAAAGAAGGTTGGGTTAATGTAATAGCTAATATCTATAGCCAATACTAAGCATTGGGTATGAGCCGTCATTGTACACATTAAATGTAGCACCAAACGTGTTCTGCGCAACTAAATCAGGACACTTTTCTTAAGGAACTTTGCTCATATTCTATTGGCGACAGATCACCATTAGCGGTATGAAGTCGCTCTAAGTTGTAATAGCGCATATACGCAGTTACATCATTTCTCATATGTTCACGAGTTGGTTGTGGTATTTTCAATAGCCAATCATGTTTTAAGCTGCCGAAGAACCTTTCAACTACCGCATTATCCCAACAAGCACCAACATCACCCATGCTCGCTCTTATACCGAAATTGGCTAGCAATTTACGATAATGCTTACTGGTGTATTGTGAGCCTCTATCCGAGTGAAACACTAAGCCTTTAGGCGGTTGGCGCAAGTTATAAGCCTTCATCATAGCTTTGCTTACTAAGTCAGTCGTCATTCGTTTGTCGATATGCCAACCAACGATGCGGCGTGAATATAAGTCCATAACAATGGCTAAGTACATCCAGCCTTCACCTGTTCTTAAGTAAGTCACATCACCAGCCCAGACCTGATTTGGTGCAACAGGGTTAAAGTTCTGGTTCAACAGGTTATCAGCAACAGCATCACTGTGTTTGCGTTTGGTTGTCACCTTGTATGCCACTCGTTGAGTCACAACTAAGCCAAGTGTTGCCATTAACTTCTGAACGCCATAATCACTGACGTTAAAGCCCTCTCTGCGTAACTTCTTTCTAAGCTCCCGATAACCTAAGCTATTTCTGCTTTTCTCGAAGAAGTGCTTTGCCATTCGATATAAGTTCAGTTGCTCTGCTGTGATGATTTTGACTGGCCGTTTGAGCCAAGCGTAATAAGCACTACGGCTTACTTTCATCACTTTACAGAGCTTAACTACGGGAAATGCCGAAGATAACTGCTTAATCGTTTTAAACGTTACTTGGTTTCCTTTAGCAGGAGGGCGCTGGCCTTTTTTAAAATCTCTTTTTCCATCCTTAGCTCTTTATTTTCCTTACGTAGTTTTAGCAGCTCTGCTCGTTCATCCGCATTTAAACTGGCTCCAGATTGCTCAGCCTCGAATTTAGCTTTCCAGTGATAAAGTAACTTATCTGTGATACCTAAAGACGCTGCTGCTTTTGGTACGCTGTAGCCTTGCTCGGTTACCAATTTGACAGCTTCTTGTTTAAATTCAGCCGTGTAACTTCTGTTTGTTCGTTTTGTCATTTAACACCTCAATAATTGGATTATATTCCATTATTAAAGTGTCCTGTTTGATTAAAGCAGATCAGTTATCTGAACGACCGGTATACGATCAGATAGCTAGTCTACAACGGAGGCTCCTCTAACGTCTGCTATTCGCTCTTTTCGGACATTAACTTGTTGCGGACTGTCACGTTTGATTGAACTCAAAATCCGAAACTGTCATATGGAGTACACCAGGACGTATAATACTGAGAACATATGATCTTTTCGATTGACGAGTGCCAGTTAAACTGGTACACCACTATGAAACTTAAAATCATCATCTGACGATGAAATCAGGTCAGCCTCTACCTCACCGAAAAAGGCAACCCGCTCAGTGATATCCTCGCCGGAGGTCGATGTAGCTATTGATTCAGCCAACGTAAGGTAATCTTGATAATGGCGTGCTTCTGAGCGCAACAACGACACATAAAAATCATTTAAACGCTTATCAACATGGGGTGCCAATACCGCAAAGCGCTCACACGAACGCGCTTCTATATAAGCCCCACATATCAATTTATCAATTAAAGCAGCTGGCTCATACGTTCTTACATGACGGAGCATACCACGGGCATAGCGACTCGAACCAACGGATTCATAGGCAATACCATACTCTTCCATGATTTCCAGAACCTGATAAAAATGGTGCAGTTCTTCCTTTATCAACAACACCATTTTATCAATTAAGTCTTGGCTGTAAGGCGCACCAGATTTGGGGATCATAGATTTGGTCAGCTTTTCGTGGTCAGCTAACGCTTTCCAGTCACCTTGTTTGCGGTAAGTGAAATCTTCGAATGGCTTCAACCACGCTAACAACGCATCACCACTGTCCTTATCCACGGCATACTTGCGAATAAGGTACATAGCTGATTGAGCGGCCTTTAATTCACAAACCAAATGGTCAAGCAATACTACGGGAAGGTTTTCTGATTTCTTAGCCTCGTCTACCCAAGCTACTGGTGTTTGGCATAATAAAAACTGATTGATTGGCTGTAGTAGTTGTTCTATCACGTTCGAATCTTTCACTTATTTTGATTGACCAATATTTTTTGCCACCCTTTGCATCGCGAGACTGATTCTTATCTTTCCGGCTTTGGGTTGGCTACGTCGAAATGGAATGATTAGAGTATAACAGAATTCGGTAGGCGAAAAATTTCTACTGAACATTGATCCTAAATATGGATGTTCTTGAAGATAAGCTTTCGAGACTGGAGCCAATTTAACATAAATAATGGTTTTTTAGTTATAATCTATTTCTCCTTGAAATAAGAAATATTGAAATTTGATTTTTCTTTTGTTGAGTTCACATTCAATTCCTAGATTTTAAAGCAGTAACTATGGCTTAAAACTTAGCCATGGTTTTCTCCATATAAATCAAATCGTTTAATCATAAATTAATATATCTCTATTTAATTCAAGGTAGACCATGTAATACATTTTGTATGTAAATTCTCTAAAAGTGTTCTTTTTGGAGAAGTAAAAATAACTGTTCATCAATTCAAGACTTTGTGGAGCAAGGTTTTAACAGCTATTCTTGCTCCAAAAGTAAGAGTTTTTTATCAACTTATTGTTACGACTCTATTTCTTCCAGTTTGTTTTGCAGTATATAAAGCTTCATCAGATTTATTAATAAGATCTTTCAACTCAACATCTTTATTAATGTAATTATATTCAGTCAACCCTATACTAACCGTTATATTAATAGAGTCTCCTTTTATAGGATAAGGTTTATTTGCTATAGAGGTTCTTATTTTTTCAGCGACCTTCAATGCACTAGGTTTATCTGTATTTGGTAAGAAGACCACAAACTCTTCACCTCCAAAACGAGCTACTATATCACTCTCTCTTATAGTTTTTTTCATAATGTCAGCAACGTAAATCAATACATCATCACCTATCAAATGCCCATAGGTGTCATTTACATTTTTAAAGAAATCAATGTCTAGCATTAAAATCGAAGCTTTTTCTTTTTTTCTAATTGATAGTTTTAGTAATTCTGTTGATATTTCAAAAAAATATCTTCTATTATTTATGTTTGTTAACGGGTCTATCAAAGCTAACATTTTTATGTTGTTAAAATCATCATCCATCTTTTTTTTCATTGCAAAAAATTGTTTAGTCATAAGTCCGATTTCATCATTATAAAAGACAACTTTTGCAGGGCTAGTCATGCCATTTTGAAAATCTACTATGGTATTTGTAAGCCAATTAATAGGGTTTAATATCTTTTTATATATGAGGATAACAACTATGAAGAAAATAATAATCCCTAATCCTATCAAGATAAATACATTGTTAAAGTGCTTTTCTATATTCTCATTGTAATAACTAATCGAATCTGCTGTCCTTTCTTTCAATGATATTAAGAACTCATCAATTGGCAACATTATATTTGCTTTTGCTTTATTATACTCCTCTGAATAAATCAAGTTTATTGCATGTTGCTGATTTGGCATACCTTTTATAGTGTAGTTTCCGTTGTTATCTTTATATAGACCTTCCATTGCCTTAAAAGCTTCCATTTCCAGTTTAACCAGATCGTTAGAATTATCTTCTGATGTTTTTAACTTTTTAAATTCATATTCTGTATATGGAAGTTTATTCATCTCGTCCCATAATTGCATATTCTCTCCAGCTTTGATCACCCAATGGCATTAACTTTGAT
>TARA_R110000772_G_scaffold22586_7_pt1 | contig 11863 bp, 11 predicted proteins | sample TARA_R110000772 | Tara Oceans TARA_R110000772 (sample SAMEA4397948) | marine metagenome | biome: Polar Biome; feature: [SRF] surface water layer (ENVO:00010504); material: water (ENVO:00002006), including particulate matter (ENVO:01000060) such as... | depth 5 m | reverse complement strand
CCGTCCACAAAAGGCATTGCGCAAGCCGAACAATTGCAGGGCAAGGCGCTTAGCTATAATAATTATAATGACGCCGATGCCGCGCTGGAACTGGTCAGCGAGTTTCGCGATGGCCCGCCCACAGTTGTCATTGTCAAACATGCCAATCCTTGCGGTGTCGCGAGCGGCGACAGCATATTGGAAGCCTATAAACAAGCGCTTGCTTGTGACAGCGTCTCGGCCTTTGGCGGGATTATCGCGGTAAACCGGCCCTTGGACGGCGCAGCGGCGGAAGCGATGACTGGTATTTTCACCGAAGTCGTCTGTGCACCCGATGCTGATGCCGATGCGCGCGCCATTTTTGCGAAGAAGAAAAACCTGCGGCTGTTGCTGACCGGTGATCTGCCCGACCCAGCCCGGTCCGGCATGGGTGTGAAATCGATCGCGGGTGGCTATCTGTTGCAATCGCGCGATAATGGCCAGATTGCGCAAGATGATTTGAAATGTGTTACCAAGCGTGAACCGAGCGCAGAGGAAATGGCGGATTGCCTATTCGCCTGGACGGTCGCGAAACATGTGAAATCCAATGCGATTGTCTATGCCAAAGGCGGCTCCACCGCTGGCGTGGGCGCTGGTCAAATGAACCGGCTCGAATCCGCGCGCATTGCGGCATGGAAAGCCAAGGATGCGGCCGAAAAAGCAGGCTGGAGCGAAGCGCGGACCATTGGGTCAGCGGTGGCTTCCGATGCCTTCTTCCCCTTTGCCGATGGCTTGATGGCTGCGGTTGAGGCGGGCGCGACGGCAGTGATTCAGCCGGGTGGATCAATCCGCGATGATGAGGTTATTGCGGCGGCAGACGAAGCAGGTCTCGCGATGCTATTCACCGGTATGCGCCATTTCCGGCATTAGAAACCACGGCTAATTTAACACGCAACATGCGCCGAACATGATGTTGGAGCGCACTTTATATTGGACTCTAGGGTGTCTGCAGCGCCCACCAGTCGGGGTTCCGCATCAACTGCGGCGGCCAAGTGTTGAAATAATAGCTAATTATTCTGGCGTAGCAGCCTGGGCATTTTGACCATCGCCTTCGGGCGCGGCGATAATATCGCGGGTCACGCTGCCTTTATCGACGGTAAATGTACCCACATCACCAACCGAAGAACGAATTCCGGCGTCTGAGCTGCCAGCTTGACCAACAATCGCGGTCTCGGTCACGCTGCGTGCTTGCGCGCCGCCAAACATGGCCTCCAAAGTCTGCTGTTGTACACCGCCGGTTTGTGGGCGCGGCTGGCCCGGCTGAGGCGGCGTTAGCGTGAAATCGGGTGGGATTACCAATGGCGCCTGACGTGATACCGCAAACTCGTCGGGACGTTCACGGTTCAAAAGGCCGCTTGATCCGCAAGCAGATAGTCCGACCAGCGAAACTAGGCTGATACCGATGATTGACTTACGCATATTCACTCCCTTAATTTTCCTGGCCTCAAAACTTATTTGCCCTGACTTGGCTAAAGCCTTTGGCGGGCTCCTTGCCATGGGTCAACTGTCGCCAAGCTGAATATTTTTATCTTCGTCCGGCTTCTCGCGCAATAACAGCGCGCGCGCAAGCAAGATTACGACACCGATAGAAATTGCCGCATCAGCCACGTTAAAAATCAGGAACGGCCGGAAATCGCCGATATGTAAATCCGCGAAATCAGCGACATAGCCCAGGCGCGTGCGGTCCAGTATATTGCCCATCGCGCCGCCAAGGACAAAGGACAGTGCAATAATATCCCACTTCGCCTTTTCCCGCCACATCCAGACGAAAACGGCGATCCCGATCAGACCGGTTAGCGCAACCAGTGCCCAGCGCTGAAAATCACTCGAAGCGGTCAGGAATCCCATGGAAACTCCGTAATTTTCTGCCCATGTCAGGTTGAAAAACGGCAGCAATTCGATCTGGCCCTTTGCTTTCAGGTCGAGCGGATGCATCACCATATATTTTGTGAACTGGTCCGCGACAAAGATCAGGAAAGCGATCACGAGACCAGTAATCCGGTGGCTTTTGATGGTGTTACTCATAAATTGGTTCCGCTATAACCTATGTTATCCTGAACTTGTTTCAGGATCTCATTCCGGTTGCACCGAAGATCCTGAAACAAGTTCAGGATGACGAGTTTGTTGTCGGTCATGCGCCAAGCACCTTCTCACAGCGACCACAGAGCGCGCCGTCTTCCGGTACATCTGGCAGCAAGCGCCAGCAACGACCGCATTTGTGATGCTCGGTCTTGGTCACGATGATTTCGCTACCGTCGTTGATATCCGCGACAATACATAATTCCGCAAATTCGGTGGCGTTCATGGGAAGATCACCCATGGGATAAGTCACTTCCGCTTCCAGGCTAGATCGGATAGTTTTCTCACGGCGCAGCGGTTCAATGGCTTCTGTAACATTAATCCGGGCGGTGCGAATATTTTCCCATTTCCCGGCCAGCGTTGCATCTGTCCACCCAGCATCAATTTCCGGCCATAGTTTCAAATGAATCGAATCATTCTCGTCCGGGAAGCGGCTTTGCCAGATTTCCTCGGCGGTAAACACCAGCACTGGTGCGATATAACGGGTGAGGGCGTGGAACAAGATGTCCATAACCGTCCGATAGGCCATGCGCTTGGGATCATCCGGCGCATCGCAATAGAGGCGATCCTTGCGGATATCGAAGAAAAAGGCGCTCAGATCTTCCTGCGCAAAGGCGGCTAGCTCGCGCATATAGGGACCGAAGGCGAAGTCATTCACATGCTGTTTGAGCTTCGCGTCAACTTCCGCCAGACGGTGAAGAATATAGCGCTCCAACTCCGGCATATCGGTCACGGCCATCCGTTCACTATCCTGAAAATCGGAAAGGCCGCCAAGCATATAGCGGAAAGTATTGCGCAATTTGCGGTAGCTGTCAGTAACGCCTTTGATGATTTCATCACCAATACGGTGATCTTCGGTGAAATCGACGCTGGCGGCCCAGAGGCGCAGGATATCGGCGCCCTGCACGTCGATGATCTTTTTCGGATCAAGCGTATTGCCGAGCGACTTCGACATTTTCTTGCCATTTTTGTCGAGCGTCATACCGTGGGTCAGCACCGCTTTATAAGGTGCGTGGCCTCTGGTGCCACAGCTTTCGAGCAGGCTCGACTGGAACCAGCCGCGATGCTGGTCACTGCCTTCCAGATAAAGGTCCGCTGGACTCTGCTGGTCCGGCCATTTGCCGCTTTCCAGTACAAAGGCATGGGTGCAGCCGCTGTCAAACCAGACGTCGAGAATGTCGGTGATGACTTCATAATCATCGAGGACATATTTGTTGCCGAGAAATTCCTGATGATCGGCATTGAACCAGGCGTCGGCACCGCCGGTTTTGAAAGCGGCGATGATGCGTTTATTCACCTCTGGATCGTTGAGATAGTCTCCGCTCTTGCGATCGACATAGAGCGCAATTGGCACGCCCCAGGCACGCTGGCGGGACAATACCCAGTCGGGGCGGCCCTCGACCATGGATTCCAGACGGCGTCTGCCGCGCTCCGGTACAAAGCGGACTTTATTACGGATTTCATCGAGAGCGACTTCGCGCAGGGTCTTAAGCCCCTCCTCTTCAGAGGAGGGGTTTGGGGTGGTGGTGTCTAGCGCTTCGCTCCGCTCGGCGATCACCCTTTGGTCCATCGGTACAAACCATTGCGGCGTGCAGCGATAAATGATTTTTGCTTTGGAGCGCCAGCTATGCGGATAGCTATGCTGAAAATCATCGCTGGCCGAAAGCAGAGCACCTGCTTCGCGCAGATCTTCGCAGATCGGGCCAGCGCTGCTGACAAATTTCTTGTTGATCACACCGCCCGCGCGCTCATCGCCGCGCGGCAACCATGCCCAATCGTCGCGATACACACCGTCCGCATCGACGGCAAATACCGGATTAATGCCGTTTTTCTTGCACAGGTCGAAATCATCTTCGCCGTGGTCGGGCGCCATATGGACAAGGCCGGTACCCGCATCGGTGGTAACAAAATGAGAGCCGTCGAGGAACGGGCGGGGCTTGGTGTAGAATTCGCTGTCCGGGAATTTGTCGGCCATCGGATGTTTGGCGATGGCTCCGGCGAGTTGGGAGCCTTTGCCAGACCAAAGAAACTCTAGTCCTTCCGGTAATGTGCCCAGAACAGTTCCATCTTTTCCAGCACCGGCCCATCTGGAGAAAAAGCTGTCTTGAAGATCTTTGGCAATAAGCACTTTTATTCCGTTGCCTTGGATCAATTGATACTCAACATCTGCCCCATAAGCGAGCGCCTGATTAACCGGAATCGTCCAAGGCGTTGTCGTCCAGATCACCGCATGCGCACCAACCAGTTCGGGCGCATGCGGCGCTTCGACAATCTCGAACGCCACATCAATCTGGGTGGACGTAACATCTTCATATTCGACCTCGGCCTCGGCCAAGGCGGTTTTCTCCACCGGCGACCACATAACCGGCTTGGCGCCGCGATAAAGTTGCCCCGCTTCCGCAAACTTTAGTAGCTCGGTGACAATCGCCGCTTCGGCGTCATAATCCATGGTCAGATAGGGCTTGTCCCATTGCGCCAATATGCCGAGACGTTTAAACTCCTCGCGCTGTACATTGACCCAATGGTCCGCATAGGTGCGGCATTCGGCGCGGAATTCGCTCGCTGGAACTTCGTCCTTGTTGCGCTTTTTCTTGCGATATTGTTCCTCGATCTTCCATTCGATCGGCAGGCCATGACAATCCCAGCCGGGCACAAACGGCGCGTCCTTGCCGAGCAAATTCTGGGACCTTACGACGAGATCTTTCAACGTCTTGTTAAGACTATGCCCTATGTGTATGTTTCCATTGGCATAAGGCGGCCCGTCGTGAAAAATGAACTTTTCCCGCCCTGCACGGGACTTTCGCAACTTTTCATAAAGCCCGATATTCTGCCAACGCTCCAAAATCGCCGGCTCCTTGTTCGCAAGGCCGGCCTTCATCGGGAAATCGGTTTTCGGTAGAAAAACCGTGTCTTTATAGTCTGGTGCTTTATCGGTCATGATTGCCGGGGATTAGGCGAGGGAGGGCGACGACGCAAGTACGGTTTTCACCGGCACATGGCTCGCTGTTTTCCGTTTCATTCGAGCAGCGCCCGGGCCTTGTCGCAATCCTTTTCCATCTGCACCATCAGCGCATCAAGATCGTCAAATTTTTCTTCCCCCCGCAGGAAATGGTGTAATTCGACTTCGATCGTCTGCCCGTAAAGATCGTCTGCAAAATCAAAGAAATAGGGTTCGAGCAATTCTTTCGGCGGATCAAAGGTCGGACGGATGCCGAGATTGGCGGCACCTTTGACAACGCGCCCGTCCGGCAAGCGGCCTTTGACTGCATAAATACCATATTTGGGACGCAGATAATGGCCGATATCAATATTGGCGGTGGGATAGCCCAGCTTGCGGCCATTTTTGTCGCCATGAATGACCTGGCCTTCAATGGCAAATGGCCGGGTCAACAATTCGGCTGCCGTTTCGCAGTCACCGGCCTTCAACGCATCGCGGATGCGGCTTGAGGATATGATTTCCCCGCCGCCGCTTACCGGACCAACTGCTCTGGTGGACAGACCCCGAGGTGAGCCAAGCTCTTTCAACACGCTGACATTACCAGCGCGGCCTTTGCCAAAGGTAAAATCGTCTCCCGTAACGATACCCGCCGCTCCATAGCGTTCGACAAGCAGCTTTTGGACAAAATCCTCAGCTGTGGTCGCTGCCAGATCCGCTCCAAATTCAAATACCAGCATGGCATCTGCCCCAGCAGCAGCAAACAGGCGCTCACGCTGGTCTAGGTTGGTTAGGCGAAAGGGCGGAGCATCGGGCTGAAAATAGCGGACAGGGTGCGGATCAAAAGTTGCTATAATAGTCGGCCGGTTTTCAGTATTTGCCCAGTCGATCGCTTCTTGCGTTACGGCCTGATGACCTTTGTGAAAGCCATCAAAATTGCCGAGTGCAATGATCGCACCACGTAAATTTTCTGATATTCTGTTTTGTCCGCTTAACCGCATCATATTTCGGCTATTGGCCAGTTTCGGTTTTTTGTTCAACATTTTGTTTGGGCAAATCTTTCAAGGGTACTAGCCCCGCCTTGATAATGCGTAACGCATTGAGGCCCATCACGGCACGAATTTCACCTTCCGTAAATCCTGCTTCTATCAATGCTTGCGTGATATGCACCAGTCCGCCCGTATCGAAACGTGTGGTCACTGCCCCGTCGAAATCACTGCCGAGAGCGATATGTTCGATGCCAGCAAGACTGCGGATATGCTTTACGGCCTTGGCAACCGATTTGGGATCAGTATCGCACATCGCACCATCCCAATAGCCGAGCCCGATGATACCGCCCGTGGCAGCGACCCCTTGAATCTCTTGGTCGGTGAGGTTGCGATTAACGCCGCAGACCGCTTGCACGCCGCCATGGCTGTAGACCACGGGCCGCTTTGCTATTTTCAGGATATCTGCCACTGTTTCGTGGCTGCCATGGGCAATATCAACGATCATGCCCTTGTTTTCCATATCGCGGATAATCTGCTGACCAAAATCGGTAAGTCCGCCCTTTTCCTCACCATGCATAGAGCCGGCAAGTTCATTGTCGAAAAAATGGACGAGTCCGGCCATACGCATGCCGGCATCATAGAGCTTGTCGAGATTTTCACGTTTGCCTTCGAGGGTTTGAAGACCTTCGGCAGAGAACATCACGCCGATCGGTTTTTTCATTTTAGAGCGCGCCAATGCAAGGTCATCAATATTTCCCGCCGCGCTTATCATAGTCATATCGCCGTCCGACGCGCTTACCGCGCGGCCCAATTTGGCCGCGTGCCACAATTGCCGCTCCAGAAGTGAGGTCCATGTTCGTATCGGCTGCAACTGCGAGATAGCGAGCAGAGTGATATTGTCGGTCTCCGCACTATTGCTGTCGTAATTCTGCCCTTTGGGCGTTTTGGTGACGCTGGAGAATATCTGCAGGCCGACATTGCCCGCCTGCATGCGTTTTAAGTCGACATGTCCATAATCGGCGGCATCTGTTATTTTTCGTTTCCATAACAACGTGTCACTGTGGAGGTCGACAATCATCAGGCTGTCGTGCAGCTTTTGAGCCTTAGCAGCAATTGCAGGCAATGGTTCACCGTCAATCCGGTTCGTCTGTTTTTCAAATATGCTGGGCGCGAGCGTGAAAAAGCCAATGGCTGAAAGTACCACAAAGGCCAACATGGCCAATGAAAGCTTCTTCATCCATTTTTCCGCTTCAAGGTGACAAAGGAAAAACCGGGTTTCCCGTCCTTGGCATCATGGTTCTCCCGTTCAGATTCTTGCCAAATTTCAGGATCAAAACCATCCAGAATTGTATCACCTTCCGCATCGATATGTACTTCGGTAAGTGCAATTCGATCAGCTTTGGCTAGGAATAGCCGGTAAATCTCTGCGCCGCCGATAACTGCGATATGTGGGGCATTGGCGATTTTGAGGGCTTCCTCAAAGCTGGCAGCAACCTCTGCGCCTTCGGCTTCCCAATTGTTGTCGCGGGTCATCACAATGTGCCGTCGGCCCGTTAACAAGCCTGGCAAGCTATCGAAAGTCTTGCGGCCCATGATCATTGGCTTCCCTTGCGTCAGCGATTTGAAGTGACGCAGGTCGGCGGGTAAATGCCAAGGAATTGTGCCATCTTTGCCAATCACACCATTGTCAGCGCGTGCAAGGACTAGAATAATTTCGGGATGGTTCATAAGATGCGCCTAGCCCAGATCAAATAATGTGCAAATCAGAAAAATAATTTTGTGACATGGCCCATTTTGCGGCCCGGCCGACTTTCGCCTTTGCCATAGAGATGAAGGTGGTTGGACGGGTCTAGGAGTAGGGCCTGCCATTCATCGGCGCTGCCGCCAATAAGGTTGGTCATCTCGACCTTTTTAGCCGCTAGCGCAGTATCGCCTAGCGGCAATCCACATATTGCCCGGATATGATTTTCGAACTGACTAGTCACGGACCCTTCGATTGTCCAATGACCGCTATTATGAACGCGTGGGGCCATTTCGTTAAATATAGGTCCGTTGGCAGTGGCAAAAAATTCGCAAGTTAGCACGCCGACATAGTCCATCGCCTCTGCCATTTTGGCTGCCAGGGCACGGGCGGCTTCTTCTTGCTCCAAGATTTCTGGACAGGCAGGGATTAACGATTTCGCCAAAATTCCTTCCTCATGGATATTATGCGGTGTATCCCAATAGCGGATTGCTGCATCTTGCCCGCGCACCAAGATGACTGAAAATTCATGGGTGAACGTAACGAAGCCTTCTGCAACGCAAGGCTGATGGCCGACCGCATCCCAATGGCTAGAGAGGTCATCGCCCTGTTTTATCCGCGCCTGTCCCTTGCCATCATAGCCCATGCGAATGGTTTTTAATATGGCTGGACAGCCCACCCGTTCAACGGCTTTGCTTAACGAGCCACTGTCGGTGACTTCTGCAAAAGGAGCGGTCGTGCCGCCATGGGTATGGGCAAAGCTTTTCTCTGCGATCCGATTTTGCGCAATGTCCAGTGCGCCAACTGGTGGGTGGAGCGGTGCGCGGTTTGCTATCGCGGTAAGCGGGGCAACGGGCACATTTTCAAATTCAAAGGTGATGACGTCACAGGCATCGGCAAATTTGCCCAGTGCTTCGATATCATCATCTTGCGCACAGGTGAATTTTGCAGCCACGTCGGCCGCTACGCTTTTTCTATCCGAAGCATAAATATGACAGCGATAGCCAAGTTGCGCCGCCGCGACGGAGAGCATGCGGCCCAATTGACCACCACCTAATATGCCAATGGTCGAACCAGGAGGAAGCGGTTTCATCGCAGCCGACTATTCCGGCTGATCGGCTACAGCAGCGCTTTGGGCAGCGCGCCATGCGTCCAGACGACCGGCGACCACATCATCTTCATTCGCCAGAATAGCCGCAGCCAGCAAAGCCGCATTTTTTGCGCCCGCATCGCCAATTGCTAGGGTTCCAACCGGAACGCCAGCTGGCATTTGTGCGATCGACAGCAGGCTATCGACCCCGTTTAAGGTCCGTGACTGGATCGGGACACCTAGGACTGGCACTCGCGTCATTGCGGCGGCCATGCCGGGCAAATGAGCTGCGCCGCCAGCGCCAGCGATTATTACTTTCAATTTCCGTGAGGCAGCTGACTTGGCATAATCATAGAGCCGGTCCGGTGTCCGGTGGGCAGAGATGATTTTGACTTCGTGAGTGACATCAAGCTGCTCGAGGATTTCGGCCGCAAGGCGCATCGTGGCCCAGTCAGACTGACTGCCCATTATGATTCCAATTTTCGGAGTTGCTTCGGTCATGCTTGCACCTGAATAGTGTCGCGGAAGCAAATTCGTTTAGCTATGAAATGCCGCTCATGCAATGCAGCAATAGTGATCGCCGCTCTTTTATATTTGTCGCGCGACAATATAGGACTGAGGCCAGTCGTCAGCTATCAAGCTTGTTGACTAAACAGCTATTAACAAATTAAAGGTCAATAAATCGCAAATAATTAGTTAAAGATATTGCTGTAGCTAGGATAAAATGTTGACGAGCGAAGTCATCAATAGAAAAGAAAATAGAAGGGGATGTGCAAATTGTACGGCACTCCAGTTAGAAAATATGCGATTAAGGGGGGAGTTGGCTGAAATGGAGCAGAGGGCCAATCATGACGTTCTGACGGGATTGTCTAATCGCCGGTATTTTATCGAAAGCCTCGAAAAACGGATCATGCGTTGTCAGCGCTATGGTGATAATACGGCTTTGCTTTTCCTTGATGTCGATGATTTAAAGGTGATTAATGATAGCTATGGCCATGGAGCAGGGGATATGTTGTTGACCCGTCTTGCAGAGATATTGAAAGCGAATGTCCGGGCCAGTGACATGGTAGCGCGGATCGGCGGCGACGAATTTGCGCTGCTGCTGGATAATCTTGACGGTGATGAGGTCGAGAAAAAGATCCTGTCCCTGATGCAGCGGATCAAATCGACTACTCTAGGATATGGTGGTCAGAATATTAAATTGGGTGCGGCCATTGGCTATAGTTTTGTCGGGCCGACAGATACGGTCTCTGCCCTTATGTTGCGGGCTGATGAAGCTATGTATAAATCTAAAAGCACCGACACGTAAGCGCTTCCGTCTCTATCGCTCCGATAAGTAATAGCGCTCTATTTCATTGAGATCATCATCAAGGTCGTAGATGATCGGTTGGCCTGTCGGAATTTCCAGGCCGGTAATTTCATCGTCAGAAATACCGGAGAGATGCTTGACCAGAGCGCGCAGACTATTGCCATGTGCAGAGATTAATACCCGTTTGCCCGATTGCAGTTCCGGAGCAATTCTTGTTTTCCAATAGGGTAGCACGCGGGCTATCGTGTCTTTCAGGCTCTCGGTCGCAGGCACTTCGATCCCGGCATAGCGCCGGTCAGATGACATTTGATATTCGCTATCAGCAGCCATGGGCGGCGGCGGCGTATCAAAACTGCGGCGCCAGATATGGACCTGTTCATCACCATGCTTTTCGCGCGTTTCCTGCTTATTGAGACCGGTGAGCCCACCATAATGGCGTTCGTTAAGGCGGTAGTTCTTCTCTACAGGTAGCCACAGCCGGTCCATTTCTTCCAGCGCCAGATTGAGTGTTTTGATCGCACGACTTTGCAAGCTGGTGAAACATAAGTCTGCATCAATGCCCTTTTCTTTCATTAAGCGCCCGGCTTCTCGTGCTTCTTCGACGCCTTTTTCGGTAACATCAACATCCCACCAGCCAGTGAAGCGGTTTTCCAGATTCCATTGCGACTGGCCATGACGAAGAAGAATGAGTTGAGGCATGTGATGTCCTTATTTTTGCTGTTGGGGCTTCCTTAGCGGCGAAGGCTTTTCACGCCAAGCAGGATATTTGTTCATGTTCGGATCAAGAAGGCTGAATCCTTGGCTTCTACGCACACCAGATGCAACCCAAAAGTAAAGCCGATGGGCTGGCTCCAGTGCACTATATTCCGTTAGCATATGGCCTTGGCAAAATCGACCCGAACAGGCGAGGCACGTTAGTTTTCCGGAATGGCGGCATAGCTGCATTTCTGATTGCACGGCGCGCAATATACTTGCCGCGATCGTCCCCAAGTTACCAAACCGCGTGCCTCCAGCATACCGTCGACAATGCCGATTTTGTCTGAAATCGGGCTATTTAAGATTGTATCCTTTTTGCCACGGCCGACCATTTTATTAACATTAGTGTGAATATCTCCTTGATCTAATGATCTTATTAAACGAACCTGAGTGGCTAAGCCAACGCTACAAGATCATAACCCTTCCCTAGAATCTAGGGGTAAATGACAAGCGACAGTAAAAGTTCAACGGGAGAGAATTGTTATGAAAAGTTTGAATCGCGTCCTTGTGGCAGCATTGTGTAGCAGTGCGATGACCGCGCCAGCCTTTGCGCAAGATACCGGCGCTGAAGACATTGATGACAGCATCATTATCGTGACGGCCACGCGCCGTGCGCAGGATGTGCAAGATATTCCGCTTGCAGTGACAGCCGTTAGTCCGGTCCAATTGGAGCAGCAGGGTGTCGTCAATGTTCAGAATATTGGCAGTGTTTCTCCCAGTTTCTCGACCTCCAACGCTCAAACTGCATCGGGTACGGTCGTTTTGCGCATAAGAGGTGTTGGTACAACGTCCAATAATATCGGTTTTGAATCTGCTGTCGGTATTTTCGTAGACGGTGCGTATCAATCACGTCCCGGTGTTGCGCTTGGCGAATTTGTGGATGTCGAGCGCGTCGAAGTTTTGCGCGGCCCGCAGGGTACATTGTTCGGTCGGAATACGTCGGCTG
>TARA_R110000772_G_scaffold170373_4_pt1 | contig 11870 bp, 19 predicted proteins | sample TARA_R110000772 | Tara Oceans TARA_R110000772 (sample SAMEA4397948) | marine metagenome | biome: Polar Biome; feature: [SRF] surface water layer (ENVO:00010504); material: water (ENVO:00002006), including particulate matter (ENVO:01000060) such as... | depth 5 m | reverse complement strand
AAGCCGTTAAAGCGGGTTTAACCTTTTACATCACTACGACTACAGATAAGAAAGCAACACAGGCACAGCGTGGTTCATTGCACTTATGGTGTGAGCAAGTGGGCAAGGTCTTAAACGATGCAGGCTTGCCGATGATAAAAAAGGCTTTATTCTCTGATGATCTTATTGAAGTTGATTGGAATCTATTGCTAGTCAAAGAAGGAATATATAAGCCAATGCTTGAATATATAACTGGCAAGACATCAACAGAGAAGCAAACGACTGTAGACCCATCAACAGTAGCAGAGCATCTAGTAAGATATTTTTCTAACAAAGGTGTTGTTCTACCAAGATGGCCATCAAATAAATAGAGGAATAGATCATGGATACTGTTTATTGGAAAACAGAAGAGCAGCATTCAAACAACAGTATTACTATGCTTGATTATTTAGAAAATATTAATATGTTAGATATACACATGGTTGACGGTACTTATGCAGAAGGTTCCAACGCTAAAGGGGACAGATACGAAATACATGCAAGCGGAGACGGAGATTTTAACAACCATAAGATCGAGTTTGTTTTAATAATTTAATAGAGGAATAACAGTGACAAACTTAGATAAGCAGGAAGGCGGCGACCACTACAAGCACATGAAGATACAGCCAGTGGAGTTTATACACGCTAATCACATGCCATTTCTAGATGGTTGCGTGATTAAAAGAGTATGCAGACACAGAGCAAAAAACGGCGCAGAAGACATACGCAAGGCGATTCATGAGCTTAATTTAATACTTGAACTAGAGTATGGCGAATGATGGCTAATGCTAAAAAAGCTTGTCGATACTGCAAAGAGTATAAGCAAGTGCATAAGATGGTTACTGTGCCGTTAGGTGTATTTTGTAATTGGGCGCATGCTATTGCACATGGCAAGGCATTAGCTGAAAAGAAAAAGGTTAAGGTTAAAGCTGCAAGCGATAAGGTCGCAAGGGCTAAGCATGCTATAGATAAAAAAAGTGTTCGCAGTAGGTCTAAGTGGTACGCAACTTTGCAAAAACTAGTTAATCAGTGGGTTACAAGTGTTCGAGATGTTGATGAGGCTTGTTGCACTTGTGGCACTAGAGATCCCAGTATAAAGTATGATGCTGGTCACTTTTTTACAGTTGGCGCTAGAAAAGATATTAGATTTGACCTTATGAACATACACAAGCAATGCAGCCAAAAATGCAATGTATATGGATCAGGGATGCGATTAGAGTACGAGCGATTTATAATAGCTAGGTATGGTCAAGAAGGCCTAAATGAGCTTACACTTCAAGAAAAGACCCTTAAGGAGCAATTCCCAACATGGCAAGACATTGAGAACGAAATAATTAGATATCGTAAACTCTTAAGGGCTGCCGGTATAAAGCCACACATATAATTAGAGGAATAGAATAATGATTAAATACTTTAAAGACTTGTTATTGACGCTTAAGAGCATTGACAACAATTTAAACGAATTAATAAAAATAGAAAAATCAACAAATGCAGGTATGCTGAAGCTTTCTGGTTGTGTACAACAAGGTCATCATAGGCATGGCGACTTATCAAGTATTTCAACTAAGCATTGGAACCAATAATTAGAGGTTGTTACTGTAGTAATGACATAGTAAAATATTAATATTAAATCAACTTAATTTGTGGTATTAGATGATTAAGACAGCAGACTTTAACCCAGAAATCGACACTAAGCTATTATGTACTTGTGGGCATGAGCTATGCGATCAGCGCAGCGTTAGTCAGTCAGCTTTGGATAAGGTTCAATTAATTAGATTTGACATTAGGCAGCCAATGACGGTTACATCTGGCGGTAGATGCCCGAATCATCGAAACGAGTTAACCAAGTCAAGCCCTGGTGATCACCAGCTACAAGAGGCGGTAGACATCGCCTGCAATGACATTGATTTTGAGACTAAATTAAAGGTATTGGCGGGCAGGCATGGAGCGACAAGAGTTGCTGGCGGTGCTTATTGCGGGTTTGTGCATATTGCATTTACTCAAACAGATCGAAAAGACGTACCGACTTGGAGCTATTAACATGGATTGGCTAAACAAGCTTAAACAATATGCCCCAGATATAGCAACAGCAGTATTGACCGGCGGCGCAACCTTGCCACAATTGGCCATTAAAGCCATAGCTGATGCCACAGGTAATGAGATAAGCACTCAAGACGATCTACAAAAAGCGGTAGAGTCTGCATCCCCTGAAATAATGCTTAAAATAACCCAAGCCAATAATCAGTTTAAGATTAGAATGCGTGAGCTAGATAATGAGATTCTTTCAAGCGAGTTAGGCGACTTAGCAAACGCAAGGGATAAGCACCAGCATCATCATATGCCTGCTATAATTTGCTGCGCTTTAACAGTTATGGTGGCTATAGGCGCTTATCTGTTATTTACTTTATCAATTCCAGAAGACAACAAAACTTTGGCTAACCTGCTATTTGGCGCATTGCTGGCTAAATGGGGTGATTCTATAGCTTATTGGGTAGGTACTACTCGCAGTAGCGCAAACAAAAACATGAGGTAACTAACATGGCATACAGCAAACCGAAAAAGAAAAAAACTAGGCCGGGTAAGTAATGCAAATACAGGGCTTTAACTAATGACAACCGAATACAGGACTAACGCGCGCTCTATGTTTAAACAGATAGGTATGTTAATCGCCACAGCACTATTGGGGGGTTTAGTTTCAGGTTGGGGCATAGTTACAGGTATGCGCATAGAGCTTGCCGAGTTTAGCAAAGACATTGGTTTTATTAGGGAGGACATGGAGCGAGTAGAAAGAAGCAGGTCATTATTAATAAGTCATCAAGAAAAGATTGTTGCGCTTGAAATAATTTCAAACAACAACAGAGAATCAATTATAGATCTTAAGCAGGCAACTAAAGAGATGTATACCAAGCTTGACGCAAGAGAAGACAAGCAAGATCTAATTGACTTGATTAAAACGATTAAAAATTAAACAGTACAAAACAAAGCTTATCAGTGATAAGTATCAACTAATTCAGTGGATTAGGTAATGAAGTTAAATGAAAAGCACAAAAGATTTGCCAATGAATACCTTAAAGATTTAAACGGAACTCAAGCAGCGATAAGAGCCGGATATAGTCCAAAAACAGCTAGAGTGCAAGGCTCAAAGCTATTGACGAATGCTAACATCCAAGAGTATTTGGTTAAAATTAACTCAAAACGTATGGAAGTAGTCAAGATTGACGCTAATTACGTGCTTCAAAGACATTATGAGATTGATCAGCTTGACGTTATAGACATACTTGATGACGAGCTTAATTTAAAGCCTTTGAATGAATGGCCTAAAGTGTGGCGTACCGCATTATCTAGCATTGATATAATGCGCGTAAGAGATTTTGAAGCAGGTAAAGATGATTCTAGTAAAATGGAATCGGTCATTCAAAAGATCAAATGGCCTGATAAGCTTAGAAACTTAGAGCTATTAGGTAAGCATGTAGAGGTTAACGCTTACAGAGAAAGCACTGCCGTAGACCCTAGTTTACAGAAAGAAACAATTACAAGAGTTTTTCACGTTGTCGAATGATGTAATAGAGATTACACGACCGCAAGAGTTTTTGATTAACTCGCAGCACCAAAACCCTGCAATGTTTGGTGGCTTTGGATCGGGTAAAAGTGAAGGCTTAATAATTCGTTTAGTTACATTGATGGAGCAAGATCCAGGTATAAGCGTTGGGCATTATTTCCCATCTTATAAGTTAGCTAAAAGACGCGGGTTATCAGGAGTGCAAGCCTACTTTAAAAAGTTAGGTTATACCTACATTCTTAATAAGTCAGACTTAACGATAACGGTACCAGCATTAAACAACGGCGTTTATTACTTAGACACCTATCACGATCCAGATGCAATTGTGTCTTATGAGATCGCGCATGGTGGAGTTGATGAGCTAGATACTCTTAAGAAAGAATTAGCAGAGCACGTATGGCGCAAGATATCTGAGCGAGTACGGGAAAAAACTAATCATGTATGCGGCAACACTTTAGCCGTTGCCAGTACCACCGATCAAGGTGTTAATGGTTTTTGTTATGAGAAGTGGGGCAGCGGTGAGCATAAGAGCGAAGGCTACCATTACATCAAAGCCGGAACTGATAGCAATAAGTTCTTGCCGGCGGGTTATGTTGAGCAGATATTAAAGAACTATGACCCGATAATGGCTGATGCTTTTATTTATGGTGGGTGGGTAAGTTTTACAAAGAATAAGGTGTATCATTTTTTTAATCGGTTAAAGCACCACACGAATAGAGTTATTACAGACCAAGATAAGTTCTTGCATGTAGGCTTAGATTTTAACATTGGCGGCACATGCGCTACAATATGGGTTATTGATGATAACAAACCAATTGCGGTTGATGAGTTTTCGAGTCACGACACTTATGATTTTATTAACAACTTGAATAGATACAAAGGCAAGAAAATTATTGTCTATCCTGATGCGTCCGGTAAAGCAGGCAGCACAAACGCCACACTATCCGATATAGGCTTAATTGAGCAAGCAGGCTACCAAGTAGACGCCCCCCAAGCTAACCCCGCCGTACGTGATAGAATAAATGCTGTCAATGCGTTATTATCACACGATAGAATAGCGGTCAATACTGATAAATGCCCATGTTTAACTCATGCTTTTGAGACTCAGGGCTATATTTTAAAAGGCGCTGGTAAAGGCACACCTGAAAAAAGCGACAAACACCCAGCTATTGATGATTGGGTTGATAACGCAGGTTATTTTCTCAATCGTAAATATCCGGTGCGTAAACCAGCAATGGATCTAGGAATAAGGTTTCAATAATGCCAATCGATACACAAAACCCAACATATACAGAAAACCTATCTAAGTGGACACTCGTGCGTGATTGCGTAGATGGTGCTAAACAGATTAGAAAAAAAGGCGTTGTATATCTGCCAAACCCAGAATCAAACGATCCTTTAAATCTAAGCATTAGATATAAGCACTTTAAAAAGCGCGCGCAGTTTTTAAACGTCACAGCGCGAACACGCAACGCAATGGTAGGTATGGCATTTAGGCGACCCCCTGAAGTTGATGTTACTGGCATCGAGTACATTATTAAAAATGCCACCGGATCAGGTACGACACTTGAGCAGCTAGGCAAGATTGTTGTCGGCGACTTGTTAGAATGCGGCCGTATTGGTTTATTAGTTGATTACCCACAGGCAGAACCTAATCTAAGCAAGGAAACGGTCAGAGCATTAGGGCTTATCTCAACAATTAAAACCTACACTGCTGAGAACATAATCAACTGGAAAACAGAGGTTATTAGTGGTCGTAGTGTATTGTCGTTAGTGGTTTTGATGGAACATTACAATACGAATGATGATGAGTTTGATCAAGGCACGGCGGTACAGTATAGAAAGCTATGTTTAATCGGTGGCGTTTATTATCAAGCGATTTACCGCGATGACGTACTTTATGACGGGCCAACCCCGCAACGAGCCAACGGTCAATTACTTAATCAGATTACTTTTATAATTCCTGGCACCTACAGCAACGATCCAGAAGTTGATGACGCAGCTCTATATGATATTGCTGAGATTAACATTGGTCACTATATCAACAGCGCATCTTATGAAGAGGGGATAGATATTCACGGCCAGCCTATGTTGCATATTGACATTGGAAGCACTAGCGCTACTGAATGGGACACCTTAAACCCTAACGGCATCGAGGTTGGTGCTAGGCGAGGCATTGTGACTAGTGGGGGTGGTTCAGCTCAGTTATTGCAAGCCGTAGCCAACAGCGCAGCATATGAAGCTATGGGACAGAAAGAAGCGCAGATGGTTAGCATTGGCGCGAGATTGATTGAGCCTGGTGGCCAAGCTGAAACAGCAGAGGCGGCAAGGATTAAACATGCAGGCGATAACAGCGTATTGGCTAACGTAGTACAAAACGCCTCAGAAGCAATGCAAACGGCTTTGGAGTGGGTTAATCTATTTATGGGCGTTACTTATGATCCTGTATTTATGATCAATGAAGACTTTTATGACAAGAGCGTGGATCCACAAACAATGATTGCTAAAATACAATTGTATGATCGCGGCATTATTGGGAAGACTGATATACGCGCAACACTTCGCAAGGCTGGCGAGATCGACCGAGAAGATGAGGACATTGACGCAGAGGCACTTGATCAAGATCCAGCAGAGTAGCATAAATGAGTTCAAACAATGCATTGATAGACGCTATCACACTTCGTCAAATACTGATTGAGCGCTACTCAAGAGGCGAGGCTAAGAAGCTAGTTAAGAACCTTAACCGATTGTCACGGCAGCTTAAAAAGACGGTAGACAGCGATTACGGTAGGGTACGCGCCGTTAGGTTAGCGCAGCAAGTGGAAAAGATCACACGTACTATATTAAATGAGTACGGCGATGAGATGATTGTTGGCTTGAAAGAGTTTGGAGCAGAGGAGGCAGAATTTGCCAAGCAAACATTGTTAGCGACAACAGCAGCCGAGGCAGTATCGTCGCCATCGATAAGGCAGATACAAGCATCTATAACCAAGGTGCCAATGAAATTAATTAGCGGCAAGAAAACGCAAAAGTTAACTATTGAAGAGGCTGTTAAAAAGTTTAGCGTTAATCGATCGAAAGAAATAGCCCAGATCATACGTGATGGATCGCTTACGGGTAGAACGTCACAAGAGTTAGTTAAAGACATTAATGAGATCGTTGTTGGCAAGACTAGACAGCAAGCCGAGACGCTTGTTAGAACGTCAACAAACCACATGGGCAACATAGCGCGATCAGCTACTTATGCAGCCAATGATGATGTTATAATAGGCGAAGAATACACCGCTACACTTGACAGCAATACAACGATTACTTGTGCCGGTTTTGACGGTAGGATATTTGACATTGGGAAAGGTCCATTGCCTCCATTACATTATGGCTGTCGATCGGTAAGGGTGCCAAAGGTCAATCCAAAGTTTGATCTAGGATCTGAGATAACAGGTGAGCGAGCATCAATAGACGGGCCGGTATCTGGAAGCGTTACATATGGCGGGTTTTTAAAGCGTCAGAATGCAGCGGTACAGAATGAAGTGTTAGGTGTTGAACGAGCAAAGTTATTTAGAAGCGGTAAGTTATCAATAGGCAAGTTTAGCGATGACAGCGGCAAGGTCTACAGTTTAAAACGGTTAAAGGAGTTAAACCCTTTAGCATTCAATAGTGCTAGTAGCACGTAAAACGGTCAGTGACCAAGGTGAACACAATGTCAGATGAAAAAACCCCAGAAGAAATAGCAACAGAAGCTAAAGCGGCAGACGATGCGAAGAATGCTGAATGGCAATCTAAGTTTGATACCCTAACAGCAGACAACGAAAGACTAACGGCTAAGATCAGCGAATCAAACAAACACACTAAAGCTGCCGAAGCAAAGGCGGCTAAAGAAGAGAAAGAACGGCTAGAAGGTGCCAACAACTTTGAGCAATTGTATAAAAGTTCAGAGGTAGAGCGTGAAGGCTTAATAAAACAAATTGCAGACCGTGATCTAAAGTCAGCGTCTACTAGTGAGGAGAACGCAGCCCTTACTTTAGCCAATGAATTGACTAAAGACACAAAACGCGCTAGATTACTAGCTAAGGAGTTAAAAAGTCGTCTAAAATACACTGATGATGGCATAAAAGTGACAGATTCCAACGGTAATTTGACAGTGTCAACTATTGCTGATTTAAAATTAGAAGTTCAAAAAAATCCAGACTATGATTTTCTCATTGATGGTGTTGATTCGAGCGGTGGCAGTGCCAACGGAAACAACAATACAGGCGGTGCCTCGAAAACTTACACCCGTGCTGAATTTGCAGCACTCAATCCAGCTCAAAAGATGCAGGTGTCAAAAGACGCTCGCACTGGTAAAGCTGAACTTATTGATTAATAGTGAGAAATTAAAATGGCTGAGAACACAATCACAGGCTTAGTGCCTGATATTTATGAAGCACTTGATATTGTTTCAAGAGAGCTAGTGGGCATGGTGCCTGCTGTATCAATTAACGCATCTGCCGCGACTGCCGCTGTAGGTCAAAACATTCGTGTAGACGTTGAGCCTGAAGGTAATCTTTCAGACATCGTGCCATCAATGACCATTCCAGAGCCAACAGGCCAAACCTCTGGCTTTGTTGACATTGTTATTACTAACAGTAAAGCAGCCGAGTTTGGTTTTGTTGGTGAGGCACAGTTAGGTCTTAATTCTGGACCTGGTTATCCAAACGTTCGCGCACAGAAGATCGCACAAGCTATCCGCAAAATAACAAATGCGGTTGAGATTGATCTTACAGGCTTGCACGCAACTATGAGCCGTGCGTCTGGTACTGCTGGTACAACCCCTTTTGCTAGTGTTAACGATTTTACTGCGGCAACATTTGCACGTAAAATTCTTAAAGATAACGGCGGTGATATTGATCCGCAGCTAGTTATTAATACAGCAGCCGGTGCAACAATGCTCGGTAAGCAATCAGCGGTTGATGCTGCCGGTACTGATACGTTATTGCGTCAAGGTGTATTGCAAGATATTTCTGGTATGCCTCTTCGCGAATCAGCGCAGATACTAACGCCAGCAATTGGTGATAGTGACGGCGCTTTCACAACTACAGCGGCAGGCTTTGCGGTTGGTGTAACTAGCATTCCATTAATTACGGGTGCTAATGAGATTGTAGCGGGCGATGTTGTTACTTTTGCAGGCGATGCCAACCAATATGTCGTAACTACCGGCATTGATGGACCAGGAACGATTGTTCTTGCGGCACCTGGTTTGCGTCAAGCAATCCCAGCGTCAACAACTGCGGTATCAAGCGTTGCTATAGCGGCTCGTAATATGTGCTTTGCAAGATCTGCATTAGTATTGGCAGCTCGAGCACCAGCACGACCAACTGAAGGCGACATGGCTGATGATGTGATCCTGATCACTGACCCGCGTAGTGGCTTGACTATGGAATTTGCGATGTATAAAGGCTATCGTAAAGTGCGTTATGAAGTTGCTCTAGCTTGGGGTGTTAAAAACATCAAGCCAGAACACACAGCACTTCTTTTAGGTTAATCTTATCTTTAATGATTACCGTTGCGGCTAATCCCGCAGCGGTAACAATCAGGATTACATACAATGAGCAACACATTAGAAACGGTAACGATTTATCGAAACGGTGAGCCGGTACTTATAAACAAGTCAGATCTTAAAGAGACTGACAAATTAAAGAAAGAAGCACCTAAAAAAGAATTTAAGCAGCGTAAATAATTATGTTGTTTCAAACGCCGATACGATTTAAGTTAACAACAGGTGAAGCAACCCTAGACTTTGGCACAGGCAATAAAACTGCCGAGGTTGTTGTTACTGGCGTAAGTAATATTCAGTTAACATCTATCGTTTATCCTAACGTTAAGATTGAAGCAACGACAGAGCACGCCACAGATGATTTTTTAGTTGACCCTATACGATTGGCGTACAAAGACGTTGTAGCTGGCACAGGCTTCACAATTTACGGTGAAATGGATAACGCAAGGGCAAACGGCAGATATACAATACAATGGTCTTTTAGTTAGGTGGTTTAAATGGCAGTAGAAATTAAAAGTGGTAACAGTTCAGACCTTGCAACTGTTGAACCAACTTCAAAATCAATTAGAGTTACAAACTTTAGCACAGGAGGCATTGAGGGCTTTCAGTCTTTGCCTATAACTGTACCCTTGACTGATGTGACAGCGTTAAATGATGACTTATTGGCAGCTTTGGACGTATCACAATACAAGTTTATTAGCTTACAGTTAACCGGCACATGGGCGGCTACTGTATCGTTCCAAGGCTCCAATGACGGCGGTACTTTCTTTCCTATTGTTACATCAAACCCTAGCGGTGGTCAGGCAGTAGGCGAAACCTCAACAACTGAAAACCGTCTTGTTAAAGTTCCGACTATTTATAAATTTGTACGCATAAGGGTAACGGCTTACACTTCGGGCATTGTTGAAGGTGTGGCTTATGGACACAGAGACGAGAACTCATCCGGTCTTATTGCTGCAATTGGCCCTGTTACGTTAAACCCTGAAACAACTAAAGTAATCGGTACGGTTAACCTAGCAGCCGAGACAACTAAAGTAATCGGTACGGTTAACTTGGCAAGCGATGGGGTGCAAACATACGAGCAAGTTATATCTGCGGCTACTACTAATCAGACGCTAATTAATGCAGGCGCGACAAAGCTGAAAACCTTTAGCTTGGTTAATGGTGTTGCTACACTGAGATACTTTAAATTTTTCGACAAAGCCACGGCGCCGGTTGTTGGCTCTGATACGCCATTCTTAACAATAACGATGGCACCTAACTCAGAAAGCCGGTTTACCTTGCCTAATGGTGGTATTGATTTTAGTCTAGGCATGGGCTATGCGATAACGCTTGGCCCTGCTGAGAACAACACAACACCCGACTCTGTTGTAGCTGCGGTCACTGGCATTATTGGGTACGTATAATGGCTATTGAGAACTTTAGCTGGATGTTATTAAATACGCTTAATCAACCGATCACAAGTGCAAGCCCGGCACCAAAGATATTAATCAGGCGCGTGAGTGATGACTTTATTTATGATTGGAGTGATAGCACTTTTAAAAGTTCGGGATGGGGTACCAAGTCGCAAGATATGACAGAGATTGATGCCACCAACTTTGCCGGTGTTTATGATGCTTCTTTAGATGTTGGCACATTTACCGGTTATTATTACGCGTACTTAGTTTATGACAATTCAGCAGATGTACAGCGAATAGCAGAAGAGTTTAATGTGATTGATGGCGCTATATCTAATTTAGTGCATGGTTTGACAGATGCCGAAAGTGTTACTTTAAGTAACGTACCAACGGCAGTGTGGAGTTACAGCGAGTGAGTGCTTTTAGTATTTTATCGGGCAATTCATTTGCCCCTGCTGGCTCTGATACTTGGACGCACTTGAATAGTCAACTGAGAGCGGTACCAGAACAAATAACCGCAACACCTGAAACGACTTCATCTGTTGCAACTACAGCTAGCAGTGTGGCAACTACAGTGACCACGCCAACGACTGTAATAACAGTTACACCACAAGTTATCGGGGTTTAAAATGACACTAATAATCGAAACCGGCACAGGTAAAACAGACTCACAGACTTACATCTCTGAAATAGAAATGACTGCTTACGCTGCGGCGCGAGGCATAACCATTGTTGGCGATGTATCTGTATTGCTATTACGTGCGGCATTGTATGTTGAGGGTCTATCTTTTATCGGCCTTAAGAATACAAAAGAGCAAGCAATGCAATTCCCCAGGCTTAATGCTTACATTGATGATTTTGCTATTCTAACAACCGAGATCCCGCAGCTATTAAAAGATTTGCAAGCTGAGGTATCTATTGCAATCGGTAACGCTAACGACCCACTAGCTACGGTCGAGCGTGCGGTTAAGAAAGAAAAGGTAGATAAAATTGAAGTTGAATACCAAGACAATGCGGCCCCCTTTGTTTATAATTTACGCATCAAATCACTAGAGCGAAAGTTAGTTACAAGCGGTAGCGGCACATCAAGCTTTAGCGTCTCAAGAGGATGAGCACTTTTTACACAAACTTAGAAGCAACAGCAGCAAGGTTGTTAATTAAGTACGGGCAATCGGCTACATGGTCGCACGATAACGATGACGGGACGTTTAACCCTGTTACGGGTGTTAGCTCAGGTGGCACAACAACGGCTTACGCGGCTAAAGGTGCGCTTTTTGACTTTAATACTGATCGCGTCGATGGCGCTTCAATACTATCAACAGATAAGCGCTTTTTGATGCAAGTAGGGGCCAAGCCAGAGATT
>TARA_R110000772_G_scaffold165533_4_pt1 | contig 11881 bp, 18 predicted proteins | sample TARA_R110000772 | Tara Oceans TARA_R110000772 (sample SAMEA4397948) | marine metagenome | biome: Polar Biome; feature: [SRF] surface water layer (ENVO:00010504); material: water (ENVO:00002006), including particulate matter (ENVO:01000060) such as... | depth 5 m | reverse complement strand
CTAAGCGAGTATTTTTTAAATAAACTACCTTGGCTTTATTTAGTTGGAGGAAATCATGATGTATGGAGTGGTGATGGTGATCCTATTGAGTTTATTATGAGAAAAAACACTAGAACTACCTATGCAAATCATGGAGTAAGACTTAATTTAAATTTTCCTAACAAAACATCTGTTAGAGTTAATGCTAGGCATACTTTTAAAGGTAATTCAATGTGGAACTCTGCTCATGGAGTTAGTAAAGCTATTCAAATGGGGTGGAGGGATCACATTGTGACTGCTGGTCATACTCATGTTTCAGGTTATCAGGTTTTAAAAGATCCAGCTTCGGGGTTAATTTCTCATGCGCTACAAGTAGCATCTTTTAAAAGGATGGATGAATATGCTAATAGACTTGGCTTAGATGATAAGAACATATTTAATTGTCCAGTAACAATAATTGATCCTAAATACGCAGATGATGATAATAGAAAAATTACAACAATATTTAATCCATTCGAGGCATCTGAGTATTTAAAATGGAAAAGATCACAGAAATAAGAACAAAAGAAGAAGATAAAAATGCTTTTGAAATTTTAATGAAATGTAAAATGTTTTCAGAACAGATAGACCTAACAAATATTATACTAGATGCTACATCTATAGATGAAAAAGAAATGCTAATAGAATTATTAGAATCACTAAGAAATTTAGAAATTGAAATTATTGAAGTTGAACCAATGTTTATCCCTGAGGCAAAAGCATGAGTACATACTATGAATCTTATTGTAATATTACATCAGACTTACTATTTATTGAGCCATATTTAGCTGAATACGATCATAAAAGAGTTTTACCTAGTAATTGGATAGCTTCAGGAACTTCTCACCTATTTTACTTATATAATACTGGCGATTGTAGTGGTCAAGTTTATAGAGATGGAAAAGAATTAACATCAGTAACAGATGCTCCAAACGCTGACAATGAATATAGATACACATCTAGTACAGATTTATTAGAATATTACTATCAGGGTGGAAGTGCAAACACTTTAAATAGTAGTGTGTTTGAGTCCAGTAGGGATTGGGTAGAATTAAAAACTGAATCAGTAAAAAGATCAAGTGATTTTATCCGTTCTATTTTACCTTTTCCAATTTATCCAAATAAAGGAGTTGGTACTTCTGATGCAGTTGGTAGTAATTACCCTGAGATAATTGTTAGAAGTGCAGCAGTAATGGCTGTTGAATCTTTGATAAGACCTTATGATTTAGAAAAAGCAGATCTAATTAAGAATCAAGCTATGAATCCTGAAGGAACTGGTTGGCTAGATATGCTTAGAACTGGTAAAATAACACTAAGCTCAAGTGAAGACCAATCTAAATATAAAGGTATCCTTAAATCTATTTCTGTTAATACAAATACAACTGGTGGAATAGTTGATGTTAGAGGAAAATCAAGCATTTACTGGGATGTAATAAAAATTATTATTTCTAATGGTGGTACAATTACAGCTGGAAGTGCAAACACAACTGTTAAATATTCTACCTTTACTCAGAATGAGCAAGGTTTAAAGATGAATCAGGATATTAATGCAGAAGTAATTGATTGTGGATGGCAATCTGTAGGACATAATATGTTAGTAAGGTTTGCGCCTGGTCTTTATACTACAAATGATGAATATGAATTAGAAGTAAGTGGTGTACTAGATCAAAGTTTTACTAAGATTAAAACAATCACAACCTCAAGAAGATAATGCCAACAGACTTTAAAAATATAATTTTTGATGAAATAATAGAAAATGTGGCTACTATTATAAATTCAGAATTTAATGTTCCTGTTTATTATAACGAACATAAAGGGAATCAGTCTTTTTTAATAACACCTGAATCAGATAATTTAGTTACTCGGCTTTCTACTGGTGCGCAAAGAGAGTACATTCTCTCTATAAGTTTTGAATTAAAATCAGGTGGCGAATACACAAAAAACAATTTAAAACAAGTTAGTCACACAATGGAAAGGCTTAAAAAACTTGTCTATAATAATTCTTCTTATTCTAATGGCTCTGAGTGGTTTGATGCGAACATAACAAGCATTGAATATTTAAGAGATGATGATGAGCCAAACATTTTAAGAGGAACAGCAACTTTTAACTGTCAAAATACAGAGGTTTTTTAATGAAGATAAAAGCAAGAATAAATAAAATGCACAGAGTAAACCCAAATGGAATTATGTGCGATAAAAGTTCACTTAATAAATTAATATTAGGTGAAATAATAGATATTAAAGATGAAGTGGCTAATGAACTTCTAAAAATGGGAGTTGTAGAAAAAGCTATAATTAAAAAAGTAAAAAAGGAGTCAGATAATGGCTGATACAAGAGTTCTCCCAGTAAGTAGTATAAAGTATGGTTTAAAAGCTGAAACCTCTTTTGGTGTAGGTTTAGACAGTGATGGTAATGATGGCACTGCGTATTTAACGCAACCAGTTTTACAGGCACAAAAGCCTGTTTTTAATATAATGAGAGAGTCTAGGCTTCTGAGCGGTAGAGGTTCTGTCAAAAATGCAGCAGATACGATTGTAAACGTGAGAGGTGGTACGATGACTATGCCTTTTGAAATGGTAGCTACTCCTAGAACTTTAACACAACACGCCTTATTAGTTGGTCAAGAAAATGGTCAGAGTGGTTCTATTTTACATGAAATGGAAATAGATGGATCAAGCAACTCAACATCTATTGGTGGAACTATTTCAGGTGGTTTGCCTCATAGTGTAAACCTTGCATATTACCCTAATGCAGCAGAAGGTATTAAAGTCTGCGGAGTTGTTTGTTCAGACTTAACAATTACTGGTGATGTGGCTGCAAATAATGGAATGGTTTCAATTAGTGGTAATTATTTTAGTGGCTTTTCATCTCCAGTATCTACAAGCACAGTAATGGAACAGACTTTTGATGGTACTTGGGTTGCTCCTGAAACAACTTATTTTAATGTACTAGATTTTGATACTTTAACCCTTGATTCAGAAGCTAATGCAAATCAGGTTTTTATTATGAAATCTTTTACTTTTAGTATTGCAAATGGAATAAACAGAGTAGGTTTTGACACGAATGGAAATGCTCAATTATATGCTTTTCCTGAATTTGCTGTTACTGGAAGCCTTACAATTAAATATGATGATTTGTTTGATTATTCTGCTGGAACTAATGTCCTTCAGGATTTTATTTCAGGGAGTACAATGACTCTTAATTTAATCTGTGGATCTAGTAATGATGCAGAAGGCGAAATGGAAATAACTGCTGAAATTCAATACACTGGAGATCCGGCACAGGACTTAAGTGAAAGCGGTGTTTTTCATACACTTGAATTTGAATGTGTTCAAAGTGGAACAACTGAAGCCTTTAAACTAGAAGTGTTTAAAAATGAAGCAGTGACTGTTTGGTAATTAATATCGGGAGGAGTAATGGTAATAACAACAAAACATGGTGATTTTGAATGTAAAGACATCACTAGAAAAAAAAGAAGAGAACTGTATAAAAGTGTAAAGCTGGTTTTTAAAGATTTAAAACCTGAAGAGATACATGAATTGGCTAATAAATTTGCCTTAATTGCTTTTGGTACAGAAGAAAAAGTAGAGAAAGCTCTTGAAGGTTTAACTGCATTAGCTGAAGATGAAGTGTTAATGGAAGTAATAAATTCTTACATGGGATTTGAAAACCCTTCTGGAGTTGGGGGTTGAGCTTTGCAGTTTGGGCACACATCGAAGGGTGTACACCTAAATTTGCTAACCTCCCGTATAAAGCTCAATCCCCAATTACAGGCAAGAAAAAAGAATTTAAAACAAAAGAAGACATCTTAAAAGAGATTAAAACTTTAGTGAATCTTCCTTCTACAAAAAAATATGGATTAGGACAAACAATGTTTTTAAATATTCCATTTTTTTGCAATCCTTATTTTATCATTAAAGATTGGCACATTGAAATGTTAAATGATTATAACATATCAAAAAAATTTAATGTACCTATTGGAAATAATTTAGATGATTTAAACTCGTTTCAAGTGGATTGTTTTATTCTTATAGAAAACGAAATGAATAACATAAAAAATTATAAGGCTAAAAAAGATGGCTAAAAATATAGTTTTAAAAATAACTCAAAAAGGTGCAAGTAAAACTGCTGGAGCTTTAAAAAGTCTGACCTCATCGGCTGCTAGTCTAGGAGCAAAAGTAGGGCTAGTATCTGCTGGATTTGGAACTTTATCTGTAAAATTAGCTGGTGATTTTCAAAAATCATTATTAGAAGTTTCAACCTTAATGCAAAACACAAATGAGCATACTTTACCTAAGATGAGTAGAGAATTACGCTCATTAGCTGGATCAAGTGGAGTTGCTTTAAGTTCGTTGAGTAAAGCTAAATATGACATTGTTTCATCAGGTTTTTCTAATGCAGCAGAATCAGCTTTAATTTTAAATGCCTCTGCTAAATTAGCTGTTGGTGGAGTAACAAATGCAGCATCAGCAGCAGATCTATTAACAACTTCATTAAATGCTTTTGGTCTAGAGTCGAGTGATGTTGATAGAATTTCAGATTCTTTGTTTACTACAGTAAGATTAGGTAAAACAACAATGGATGAATTAGGAGCTAGTTTAGGAGCTGTATTACCTTTTGCAAAATCAATGAATTTAAGTTTTAATGATGTTGGTGCATCTATGGCAACATTGACCTCTAGTGGAATAAAAACTGCTGAAGCAACTACTGCATTAAGAGCTGTAATAACATCTTTATCTGCTCCTTCTGAGGGTGCAAAAAATGCTATGAGTGAGGCTGGTATTGAAGTTAGAAAGTTTGATGATGGCACTGTTGATCTATCTGAAACAATTAAACAATTTAAAGGCTTAGATGCTGACACAATAAAAAGATTTATTCCAAATGTAAGTGCTGTTCTTGGAATCCAAACAATGTCTAATAATTTTAATGTTTTAAATAAGAATATAAAAGAATTTTCTAAAATTGATGGAGCTACTATTACTGCATTTGAAAAAATGTCAGGAGCTTTCAATACTCAATTTGCTAAACTAAAAAACAATGTTCAGTCTATAATGATTGAAGTTGGTAATATAATAATTGAAGTAATTCAACCTAAAATAGAATCATTAAATGAACAATTTTCTATGCTCGGTGACATAGGTTGGGATGTTATTGGAGAAACTTTAAATAATAATGTCGGTTTAATTTTTAATCTTTTAAAAATGACTATTAATACTGCTTTTGAAGAAATTGAATCTCGTGCCGAGTTAATGGGTTTAAAAATAAAAAACGCCTTTCAAGAAATAATTCCTCTTGCTGGAGATTCTGTCGATGAGATAAATGCTTTAAGTGCTAAGATAGCAGAAGACTCAGCTATAAACGCTGAAAAATTGAGAGCTAGTTTTGCTTTTGTTTATCAAAATTTAGTAGATGAAGCCCAACAAAGTGCAGATGCAAGGAATGAAATAGAAAAAGTGGCTACTGAAAAAATGCAAGAAGAATTAGCCATAAGGACAAATAATTCAGTAGAGGCAGAGGTTGAAAAAGTTACTGCAATTCATCCAGTTATAGATATGGAGCAGTTTAGAAGAACTCAACTTTCTTTGAGTGTAGAAGAAGATGCTAAAAAATATAAATTAGCTGGTGTAAACCAAATGGAAATTGACAAAATAAAAACAAAGTCATTTCTACAACTTCAAGCACAAGAAAGGTCATCGAGGGTTCAAGGAACTGGTGAAATGTTAGGGCTTTTAAAACAAGCAGCATCAGGGAATAAACAATTTGGATTAGTAACAAAAAGACTAGCTCAAGGAGAGGCTATCGTATCAACTTACCAAGCAGCTACAAAAGCTTTTGCTAATTTTGGAGGTTTTCCAGCGGGTGTTATTCCAGCCGCAGCTTCAATAGCTATTGGAATGGCTAATGTTTCAGAGATTGAAAAAACTCAGTTTGCTGATGGTGGTATAGTGCCAGGAGTAGGCAATCAAGATACTGTACCAGCTATGCTTACTCCAGGCGAAGTCATATTAAATCAAGCCCAACAAGAAAACTTAACTGGTAGCATGGGAGGAGTAACTGTTAATATAGGTGGTAATATTATAGGAAATGAAGAATTTGTAAGAGATACATTAATACCTGAAATACAAAAAGGAATTAATCTAGCATGAGTTTAAGTTTACCTGAGTCTTTTAAAAGACCTAATATTGTAGAAAATTGGGTTGTTTTGTTAGGTTATAATAAAAGTTTTAAAACAACTGGTGCATCAAATAAATTAAACGAAGCTTTAGATTCTACTGAAACAGGAATAAATGTTGATACTGGGAGTGCTTTTACTGCTGGAGATTTTATTAGAGTCGGTACAGAAAGAATAAAAGTTGTATCTGTATCTAGTAACACCCTAACAGTTGTAAGGTCTGTAAATGGTGTTGTTACAACCCATAGTGATAATGCTCAAATATTTTTTGATAATTTTACTCCGATTTCTTTTGCTGACACTTATTTTGAATCAGTTTACTCAAGGGGTGTGATTACTTCAGAGCCTTCTATTAGAGAGTCTATTGACTTAGAAAAGTCTACCTCTAAAACTGGCAACGTAACTATTAAGATGGCTAATTTTAAATATCAAGGTGTTGATTTTAGTCAAGAATTATTTAATGGTGATAGGTCTTATGTTAATAGAATTTGTAAAATATATATTCAACCAAATACTGCAAATCTTAGAGCTGATAGCTTGCTTGTTTACACAGGCAGACTAATAAACTTTAACCATAACCACGAATCTATAACACTAAGCATTGAAGCTAGAACGCCTTGGGAGGATGTAGAAATTCCTCAAGTTAAAACTAGCCGAGGTAACTACTACCCTATCGCTTATGGGGATTATACACCTAACGATGGGACAGAGCTTGATTTTAATTTATCTTCAGATATTGACGATTATAAGAAAAGAATAACACTTTACCCTATCCCGATTGAAAGACAAAAAGGGTTAACTTTGTTTGCTTTGAGCGGTGACTGGAGTCAAAGTGCTAATGCTTATCCTCATTTTTACGAAAAAGCTACAGATGCACTTATCCCTTTAGCTAATGATGATTCAACTTTTTCAAGCCTTGATACAGCAAACGAAGTTTATGAAGATGGATATGCTGTAAGGTTTCATCAAAACCTAGTGAGGGCTTCATTAATTAAAGTTGATGAAATGACTTCAATATCCAATAGCTCTCCTTTTACTTGGTCAAATAATCAAAACGCAACAGATGGAGATTTATTAAATACAAATACTTCTCAAAGATGTGCAATTAGTGGTAATTTTGTAAATAATGCAAAAGGAACGACTAAATTTTCAATGCCTAATCTTGTTGGTTTTCCTTTGTTGCTTCAGGTTAATTTTTCTTTTACTTGTACGATTACTTTAGGTTCTTCAAGTGGATCAGGTCAAATACAAATTCAACTCATTGATGAAAGTTTTGGCAATAATCAAATATTAGGCTACTGGGCTTTTACGGGAAATGCTACAAATAATTCTACTTTTGTTAAAACTGCTGGAGGGAATAACGACACTTCTAGCCTTTTTTATTTTCAAAATCCTTATAGCACTTCATCTAATATGCTTGCAGATGGAAATGGGTTTGGTGGAGATTTAGAACTTTCTTTAAAATGTTCCAGAATTGGAACTTTAGCTGGAGAGCTTACTGGTACATTAGAATTGTTTGACATTGGAATAAGAGCAGATACAGCAATAGACTTTAGTGAAACAACAAAAGCTGGAAAATCAATAGCTAGTAAAACTTTATCTGATATTAAATATGTCTATTCAGGTGGTGATGGGTTACCTGACAATGGTTGGAACAGTGGAGGGGCTATTACAGAAATACATGAAGCTCATCGTGACCTCTTAGAAAGGTTTACAGATTTTAGAAACCATGAAAATTTAAATTATGGTGCATCTAGACACCCTACTAATTGGTCAAGTGGTACTAATGTTAATTCAATTAAAGATTGGGGCATTAGGTATTGGGTAAACGAACCAATTTTACTTAGTAAAGCACTTGAGGAATTACAATATAATGGAGGTTTTATTGGTCGCTATAATAGTCAGGGAGAATATTGTTACAATTTTATACCTGATAGCATCACAACTGATTTCACTATAACAAAAAAAGAAATTTCTAATTTAGAGATTTCATTAACTCCATTTAGTAAAGTTGTAACAAGCATGGATATTGAATATCAAAAACATCCAGCTACAAACAAATACAAAGAAAAAATTGAAGCAACTAATTCAACTTCTATAACTGCCTATGATATTGAGTCAAATGAAAATAAAAAGACTATTAAGTTAAATGCTTTAGTTTCTGCACCAGCTTCAGCTCCAGCAACCAACCCAAATGACGATTTTTATACTTATTATGACAACATTATGGGTTCAGTTAAGCATCTTTTAAGTTTTAATGTTGTTAATCCAAATTATTTTGGAATTGATGTAGGTGATTTTTTAGCATTTGATGATATAGGTGTTGATCCTTTTGGAGGCAGTTGGTCTAGTAGGAATTTTATAGTCATTTCTTTATCTAGGAAAAGAGGTGAATTAAAAATTAAAGCAAGGGAAATATAATGAGTTACAATAGAATCGGAACGCCACGAATTTACACAGATTTAATTAGCAATTTACTAGGTAATGGGTGGAGAAACCTAAGTAATATTACAATGCTCCAAAACGATGCCTCTACGGCTGTAACTTTTGTAAGTGGTACAGAAGCAGACCTCTATGATTTAAACCCAGCAAACTCAGTTAAAATAGCAAAAGAAAATCAATCTTTTTATATTGAAATAGATACTGGATTAGCTAGCCCTGATTCACTTGCAGAGTCTAATTACTTAGCTATTTTAAATCATAATTTTGATGATGCTGATGTAGTTATTACAGTTCAAGTAGATGATACTTCAAGTCAATTTGGTTCTAGTCATGTAGATATTTCAAACACTAGCAATCACGTTAAATTAATAAATGCAGCTGCAAATAATACTGCTGGTGAAATTGATCCAGCAAATAACGGATGGACTTTAATTACTTGGGCAACTTCAACATCAGACAATCAAAGGATCAGAATTACTTTTGAGGATGATGGTGGGGCAAATGTTAATTTTGCAGATGATGTTGTAATGGGTTCAATCATGTATGGAGAGTATTTTGATTTGCCTAATTCACCTGATTTATCTGTACAAACTTCTATTGATTATGATGGAACAAAGTTAAAAAAATCTTTAGGAGGAAACAGTTATGCAAGTAGTACATTTTTTGGTCAGCCTGATTGGTATAAGACTTTAGCTTGGAACAATACAGATACATCAAATCAAAATACATATGCTTTTGAAAAAAGAACTGGTCGAATGAAACACTCTCTAAAATTTAGTTATTTATCGGATACAGATGTTTGGTCTGAAAACCCAAGCACTCATGATGACACAGATAAATGGTTTGATACTTTGACTTTTCATAATTCTTTTTACAATAAAGTCATTGGACAACATCATCCTTTTTTATTTTGTATAGATGGAGCATCTACAGTTGAAGGTGATTATGGAATGTTCAGACTTTCTGATGATTCTTTTAAAGCAACTCAATCAGCTAACAGATTATGGGATGTCGCTTTCAAAATTCAAGAAACATGGTAATACTTTAAATAATATTGTAACTTTCTACCCTAAAAGCTGGGATCTTAGAAGGGGTTCTCCTAAACCTCTTTATTCGCAAATATAAACTCTGATCCCAGTTTTCCTCTTGTAACATATAAAGAGTTACATAACCCTATAAAATAAATTACTAAAGTGTTTGCACTATTCATTGTAAACTATTATTATTGTATGCGAATTAAATAACAAATAGGAGTTTTAAATGATACTTACCCTTAATAACAACGAAGTAAAAAAAGAAAAAAACTGGAATGATACTTGTCTTAATATCTATACAAGGAAAGGTGATTCTGTAACTATTGAAAATATTTATAGATATGCACCTAGTAAAATAAAAAAAATTTCTTATAATGATTTTAAATCATGGAGAAAAGAAGTTTTAAGTTCAGAACAAGATTTTAAAAATCATTGTATTAATGTAGGAGGCAAGTAATATGGAAACATTTAAGCCATTAACTACCTCAAGTATAAAAAAAATTGCTGGTAAACTTCTTGATGAGTATTGGAATATCGAAGGCAATAGAAAAAGCTATAAGGTTTATTTAACTGCAATTATGGATATTGTGGAAAAAATTGAAATTGAAGAAGATATAAGAACATCTAATAAAGGAGTTAAGTAATGGTAAAATCATATATTGTTCGTAATAGAGGTAAATATTTAGGAAATACACTAAATACAAGTTTAATCGGTTGCGTTGAGTCAGCAAAAAAAGAAATAGAAGAAAGCGTGTTAACAATAAATGTAGATTTTTGTACGATCGAAAAAACAGTGATAACTAATATTGGAAGTTTAAAAACAGCAATAGAACTTTTAGATGAAAAATATGTAAGCCCTTTTGATGTTGAGGAAAAAGATGAGAACTTGTAATAATTGCAGTAAGTCAGTTAGAAGGGTTTTATTTAATTACAAATATAAAAGTTGTTTAAAATGTTTAGAAAAAGAAAGGTTTGTAATGGAAGTTGAATTTGATACAGATCCAAATAATAATAGTAGTATTGGATTCAATGTAATTACAGATAGTAGTATAGAAGGTCTTATTTCTAGGTTTAAAAGATCTAAAACAAAAAAGTGGGATAGTTACTTAGGTAGTTGCCCAAATCTTAAAATTAAAAAAGTAGAGGATGTCTTATACGATAGGGATATTACTCACATATTTCAAAAAGGGGTTTAATGATGTCAAGACATACCGAAAAAGATTACTTGGACTTAGAAACTAATTATTTAAATATTTACAATTTTGTACAATCTCTTTTGACTATTACAGAAAATAAAGATATAGATTCAGATTCCCAAAGATTAAGTCATTTTAATGCTTTAACAATAAGGATTAATGAAGGTGTTAGCAGATTTGAAAAGTTTACCAAAGCCCTTCGGAGTAATTTATTCGCACAGGACTCCGCATCTCCTAGCTCCGAAGGCAAAGATTATGAAGTCAGAATACTAACTACAAAAGAAGAAAAAAAACTAATTATAGAGGCTTTAGAACATATGTCTAATAGTTATCCTGACTTAAAAGTATCTGATACGTTTCAAGAAATAGCAAATAATATAAAATAGGGGTAAAAATGAGTTATTATAACACAACAAATGAAAAAGGAGATGATTTAAAAAAATCTCATGAAAAAAGTAGGACTCAAGAAGAAAAGATTTATAGTTTTTTCTTGACATATGGTTTACCATTATCACCAAGCATGATTCTTGATAAATTAAATCTAGAATGTCCAATTACATCAGTAAGAAGAGCTGTTACAAATCTTACTTTAGATAATAAGATTTTAAAAACTGATGATTATGTAAATGGTTTATATGGTAAAAAAGAACATTTATGGAGATTAAAAAGAGAAGTAGATTTTAATGATCCTGATCAATACAATTTATTTGGAGGTAAATAATGATAGTCCTAAACATAGCAGAATGGATTGCTAATCTATTCATTTTAGGTTTAGCTGGTGTTATTTGGGTTGTTGTTGTTTTTGGAATAATGATGCTTTTATCCATAGCAAATAGAACAATAAAGGACTTTACAAATGAGGACTAAAATAGAAAAAAAAATAGATTCTTTTCATGAGTTTTTGGAGGGGTTTATGGCAATACTAATCGTGATTGTATTTTTAAATATATTCATTCAACTAATAACAAAATAGGAGGCTATAATGGCTTTTTTACAATTAAAAATGTCTCATCATATA
>TARA_R110000772_G_scaffold19922_8_pt1 | contig 11885 bp, 6 predicted proteins | sample TARA_R110000772 | Tara Oceans TARA_R110000772 (sample SAMEA4397948) | marine metagenome | biome: Polar Biome; feature: [SRF] surface water layer (ENVO:00010504); material: water (ENVO:00002006), including particulate matter (ENVO:01000060) such as... | depth 5 m | reverse complement strand
AGTCCATCAAGAAGGCACTCAATGGCTGTGGTGAATCATTCTCTTAAGACAATGTTTCCAAACACCAATGACCCAGCGCAATTGATTATAGTAAGAAACTTGTTTGAATCTGTAGGTTCACAAGGTTTAGGTCATGCATTGGCCGCGACTATTTTTATAGATGAAAAGGCTCCTAATCAGGATAAGACTTTTATGCACGAGATGTCGCATATATATCTTAAACTTAGTATTAATACGCCAGAGACTCAAGCCCTTGTTAAAGCATCGTTAGCAAACAAAGAACTTGTTAAAGATATCAGAGAGCGTTATGATGATGTTACCCTATATCGTCTTGTTTTAGATGAAAAAGGAAACTACCAAGAACTTACAAAAGGACAGATTGCAAATGCATTAGGTTTTAATGGAGCTCAAATTGATGAACTTAATGATCAGATTGCTAAAGAGGTTGCTTCTGGTGATTTAAAAACCGTACCTCTTACTGAGCAAAAGTATTTGATTGAAGAAATGTTAGCCAAGACCTTAGAAGGGCCGTTAGCTGCTAATTTTGATATGGTCTTTACCTTAAAGAATGAAGGTAGAAGAAAACGTGATACTAAGAAATGGTGGGGAATGCTTCGGAAAAGAGGCGAATTAATTGAAGCTGAAACAGGAGTAGATAGAATGCTTAAAGAACTTGCAGAAGATAAGACTCTTCCTGTGGGTAATATGAAGGACTATTTATTTAATACATTCAAAGCTGTAACCAAAGGGGTTAAGTTTGATGCTTATGGATTAGACCAGAGAGCTCGAGAAAATGACACTCAGTATGTTGAGGCTTTAAATGAGATTCAAGAGAGAATTAAAGATAAGGCTACTAATGGCCGGTCTTTAAAAAACATCTTTCAAGATGAGTTTTACGAAGAAACCAATGACTACGATGATGATGTAGAAGATGGTATCTCATTTCAAAACAAAGACTTTGATTCTCATAAAAAATCAGCAACTAGAATTTTAAAAAGATTCGGAACGATTTACAATAAGGCTTTCAGGTTAAAACATCTTAAAGCCACTAGGACTCAAAAAACTAATCGTAAAAACTCTCCTATTCTTAACCAAGAGTTGTTGGAGTCTGTAATGTATAATCTTGCTATTGAAAACAAAAGCGCAGCAGCGTTTATTTACAATATTGAGAATTCAGAAATTAAGGAAATAGCTGCTTTCAATAGATTCATGAAAAAGGTATATCCTGATTCTAATGAGCAGTTGCTTTCTGGAATACATTTTATATTTTCTAATGGAAAGCATATCAATGGTATTCGTACTGCTTTAAAGGCAGATGGTAGTTATGAGATGGTAAACTCCTTGAACCAAAGAGAAATTACTGACACACAAGATGTACTAGCAAGAGTTTACAAAGAGCGATCTGTAAAAGATGCTAGTGGTAAACAAGTAGGTTCTGATAAGTGGAATTCATTTACACAGTCTGTCAAGAATATTAAAGAAGGTAAAGATACCGAACAGGATTATCTTAATGTTATCGATATGTACCGCCCTAGAAACTTTAAGTATTCTAAGGTTATGGAGCAAGGTGTCTTGATTCATAAAGGAACTATGATACCAATTGAAACTTTGATTTCTGGATATATCAAACAAAACTTGTTGTACCAGAAGGTTAAGGGAACCAATAAGAGAATTGTTGGGCAGGTAAATCTATATGAAGGTAGATTACTTGCAGAAGCATTAATTTCTACAAATCGTAAGTTTACAAACCTCAGTACTGTTGTAAATGCCGAGGGCAATATGGAGGCTGTTAAAATAACAAACAATCATTTGACTAAGGAAGTCGATAACATGATTGAGTTTATGTCAGCAGACAACAACGGAAACAAGCCTACTAGAGAGGTATTCATTGATAGGTATTCTCATGTATCTAAAAAACAGGCAAAGCTCTTAGGTAAAGCCTATGAGCCCAACTTACTGTTAGGTCATATATACGATCAGTTTCAATTAGGAATTTTACCAACCATTAGTATAACTCATGGTATTCAAGATTTACAGAACAACAAAGGGAATACTTATAAAAACAGTACTTCATTCGAACAGCGTATTGATGAAATGTTACAGTATGTTGCTACGTCGAGGTCTGGTAACGGAAGGAAAGCAAGTTCATACTTACAGAGTATGGGTGCTTTTTCAGATTCTCCTAGAAAGTTCTATATGAATATGAAACGACATGACGTTAAAGATTTGTTTGATGTTTTAACAAATCCAGAAGGAGTCAGAAAATTACAATTTAACAGTGATGGAAAGTTGATCAACAGTGTACTTCATATGCACAACGAATTGTTTCCTGATGAGACACAAACAAAAGCCGAGTTTAAAAAGAATCTTCTTAAAGGAATTAACAACAACGTTAAATTCATGAGAGAGAATGCAGATATTTTTTCTAAGAAGAAACAATTTTCAGATTACTATAAAGACGGAGTTCTTACTTCTGAAGGTAGAAACCTAGCTGCTGAACAATATGTCAATAGTGTTCTTAATGGATATTATTCAAGGGAGATATTTATTCCAGGAGTCAAAGGAAAGGCCGGAGGAATAAAAAGATTTAAGTCTAACGGTTCTCCTATTATGTCAGCAAAAAATGAGAACTTCAAAATAGAAGCAATACCAATAGCTGATAGTATTGCAAACAATAGTATTTCTGGTACCGATGGTGCTATGTACATTACTGAAAAGGCAGCGCAAAAATTAGTAAACCTTGGGCTTGGTGTATTTGATATGAACGATGGTTTCAAACTATTAAATGCTTCTGTTGAAAAAGACAACCCACAATTTGCGGGGAAACTAGCTTACTTAAAAGGATACACTACAATCGCTAGAAAGGGGCATCCTCTTTACAATATACTTACAGCTCGTGAAGCTAAGTATGATAAGCAACATAAAGATAAATATGGAGTTGAGCCTAGTATGGATTTAACGGATCAGTCGTTTAATCATATTGCAATTGCTGTTACTCAATCCTCAGACAAAGGAAGTCTATATCCAGATAAGTTTATTGATGAAGATGAAAACGGTCAATTAACACATAATGATTTAGGCTCTAAGTTTACAATGGAAGCATTGTCACAAGACCATGAGGGTGTAATGGAGTATTACGATAAAATGTTCTATGACAAAAAAGGAAATTTCCAAGGTTTAGAAAGTTACAATTTCGGACCTCAACAATTAATGGATGTTGTAAAGAGTTTATCTACTACACCAACCCAAATGATTAACTCGGTTATTGTAGGCGCTACCGCTAATGGCAATATGGACTTAGCTATTGAAATACAAGACCACATATCTAACCAGAAGCAACAAGCTTTCAATGAAATACTTGAAAAGATTGCTAGTGGTAAAATGGAAGATTATCACGCTCTTATTGAATCAGGTCTTAATAAAGAAGATATGGATCAAGCCCAGAGAATTATCTTTGAAGATGGTGGTTCTTTGTCTCATCCTTATATCACAGAGATTGTAACAAACCAATTAGCTAAGACTTTACGTGTCGCGGGAAACAAGTTATTAACTCCGGGTACTATCGCTCACCAAAAGCCAGATGTTCGTATTAAAGACAAACTAGAAGGTTATACTAAGAATACCGACGGTTCAATTAATCCTGCGGGTATTGAATTGCCTCGTCATATGAATATGGCTTCTAAATCAGGTAAAAAGTCTTTAATGGCTAGACAGAAAATGACTGTTTATAATCAAGCTGGAAAAGGTGTTTTATATGATTACAATGCGGGGGATCCAAAAAAAATAAGAGAAACCCAAACTCATCTTCAAGACTTAAATGCTATTAAATATGCAGCTTTAAAAGTAGCTAGAAGCGTTCATGGTGTTAGTACTAACGAAGAAGCTAATAAGTTTATTGGTGAAGAGTTCAATGAAAATGGTGTTCATATTGGATATCATGTAAAAGGGCAAACTGTAATTGCTTCTAGGATTCCTGGTCATGGGCCATCTTCAACAGGTGTGTTTGAGGTTATGGGGTACAACGACGGTAATGGTAATCAGGTAATGGTATCTTCTGAATTTAATGATATCATTGGAGCTGATAATGATGGTGATGCTCTTTACATTCAACACAAAGGAGATAATAAGAAGTACTCTGAATGGAATCAAGCTTTTGATAAAATGACAAAGTACTGGACTTCTAGTGCTATGGCTGAACAGATACAGGCTAAAATGGATATTAAAGCTTCTACTGAAGAAGTTGTTAAGAAAGTCGAACAGACATTTAAAAACAATCAAGAGTATCATTTGCCGGGTTCTCCTGAGCAGAGAGCCGCAGATTATGATAATACACTAGTTGCCAAAAACAATGTTGGGCCTATATTCAATCTTCATAAGGTTGCAAACTTATATGCAGCATATGAAATTGAACTTACTAGACCAGTTAGTATAAATGGTGCTGTTTACAATAGGTTCAAAGATGATGAGGTAGGTCAAAACTCTAGGAATCAAAAATCTGCTGAATTAGCAAACATCCAATTGGATAATGCAAGTCACCACTTTGCTGATAAGCTAGGTATTGACAGCTTCAATATAGCACAAGCTACATTGTTAGTGAACTTAGGGGTAAGTTTAGAGGAAGTTGCTTTAATACTTAACTCGGAGCCAGCTAAAGTATATGGGAAGATAAAGTCTAAAATGAAAAACATTTATAATGAAGAGTCAAACTACTCTAATGTTTTTGATCAAGCCTATAAAGCTCTTAGTGTTAAGCAAGCTAAAACACCAAAATTAAATATTGATACTAGCATTGATAAAAAAACAGGAAAAAGCAAAATATTAAATCGTTCGCAATTTGGTAATGTTTTGGAATTGTTTAGAATGTTAGAAGAAATGAATTCAGAAACTCAAAAGGTTTCTAAAGTAATGGGAGGTCATAAGAAGATTCATGTAAACCCACACGTCTTAGAAAAAGAACTAGATCGTTATGATGAGGTTATGGCTGCGCCAAAAACTTCGAAAGAAGCAGCAAAAAGAACTTTGAAGTTTACTCCTGAGTTTAGAACAAACCCTGATTTGAAAAACTACGAGAATGTAGCAAGAGAGGTTTTAAGCCACTTGAAAGTGTTGAACCCAGTATATCAAGGTGCCACTAATAAAGTGCTTAATTCTTTAGTGGATAAGATTGGTGCTGATAGATTAACGACATCTCAAGTAGAAGCTATTTCAAATAGTATTAAAGTCTTTCAAACTGCAAGATTGTTGGGGTTGAATAATTTTAATATGGATGAAGCTGTTGCTTTACTTACTCCGGGAAATCCGAAATCTATATTTGTAGAGCTACAAAGATATCTGGATCCGTTACAGAAAGGAATTACTACTGTTGATGGGAATAATCAAGAAACTGTTTCTGATTATGATAACTCTATATTATTTAACCAGGCTCTTAATTTATCTCTGTCTGGTAACTCACAATACATATCAGCTAATAGATCCTTCTCTGGTCCAACTATGAACCCTGAAGAACGTAAAGCTGCTCAGAATGAATTTGCAGAACTTCCAAATAATATAAAAGATGCATTAATACTTTATGACCTCGTTAATAATAATTGGTCGGGGCCTCAGAGTATTTCTATATTCTTTGATGAAGAAACCAATGGATTAATTAATTACGCATCAAATCAAATGTCTCAAAATAAAGACCAAGCTATATCAGGAAATGTACTTAGAAAACTTGAGACAAACATTGCTTTAAAAATAGCTGCTTCAAGAAATAATCCTTTAGCAAAAGTTACTCTTAAGAAAGGTCTTAATGTTAAAAACAAAAACGAAGCACTACCTGATATAATGAATAGCCTTACTGTAAAGGCTGTTCTTAGAGAACGCAATGGTATGTTTGTAAATGTAAAATCATCAACTGGTGAAAGCGTTCTATATCATATTCCTAAATTTACTTTAGAAGAAAATCATTTAATAAACTCAGAAAACAATAACACAAATAAAGATGCTCGCATTAGAGAGATAGCTAATAGAACGGCTTACTATGTTCCTAATAATCTTAAAAAGATTAAGCACCTTCCAGTTGGAGCAATTGATATTGCTTTAATTGCAGACGAGAATAGTAGAAATCCTTATAAAACATTTGAAACAAACAGTAATGAAGGTAGCCACTTAGACCCATTAGTAGAAGCTACGTTAAGCTATGAGGATTTAAAAGCTAAACTTAGAGAGAATCTACCAACTAATCAGATTGTTGGGTTAGATGCTATTGAGGAATACGACAGTGCTCTATACACACAAAAGAAAGCCCTTACTCAATCTGAGTTTGAACAGTCTATGGAATTCAAGCCTATTGTAACTAAGTTGCAAAGAGAAAAAGCATATTCTGAATATCTTGTTGCTAAAGCAGAAGCTAATAAAGAATCACTAACAGTCAATCCAACGATTGAAGGTAAGTCTTCGGAACAGCTTCTAGCAATGTATGAGCATTATGGAGAAAAAGACGTGTATGCTTATTCTATTATAATGACTCCAGTCATTAAGAAATTAGCTGGTATTCTTTCTGCAGAACAAACAAAACTTACAGGTAAGAAGTTTGAGGGGCAAGATGTGAATATAATGAAGGCTTATTTAATGACTGGCTCAAACATACCTTCTAATCATCCGGGTGCGCAAGGAATGGCTAGGTTGTTAGAAACACAATACAAGCATTTTATAAGTGAGAAAAAGAAACATATTTCAAAAATGAATGAAGTGACTGATGCTCTTTATAAAGAAAAGCTTGGTTATGGTAATAGACGAGGATTAAAAACATTTGGCAGAAGATTAAAGAGCTTGTTTAGTATTGGACTTGGAAGAGAAAATCCATATGAGAAACTATATGGAAATATGGTAACTAGAGTAAAACGTGTTAATGATAAAGGAACACTGGTTTACGATTACCAACTACGCCCTGAGAAAGACATTAATGAAGATTATGCCAGAGGGTATATAAGTGAAGCGGAAAAAAACTTTTATGATTATTTCAGGAAAACAACCAATGATTTGAAGCCAAAGCGTATTAAAGAAACTAAAGCAGATTATATACCTCATACTGCAATGAGTACTTTAGAGACTTTCGCTTCTAGAGGACTGCTTGGTTTAGCAACCTCATCAAAGCATGAAGATACAGCTATACTAGATGTAAAGCTTACTGGTATAGACCAGAACGGAGATTCTCATTTAATGAGCTTCAAGCAAATTGAGGATCAGTATAAAATGGATGCTGCTGATGTTTACGGTAAGAACAAGATTAAGGACATTAAAGAGTATCGAGCTATAAAACGTAAGGCTCAAAAATTACTTAAAACAGGTAAGAATGAAGATGGTAGTCGTATTATTCCTTCAATTGTCTCAACTGAAACTGTATTAGGATTTGGGGCAATCAATAGGTTTGCTCACAATAGGTCAATTAAAGCGACGGAATTGCCTTCTATGGACTTAAACAAAGCTTTGGGGGATTATATCCATTCAAGTTTATTCGTTGAAGGTGGTGGTGAATTTCAAGGTATGAGAAAACTACAAGGTTACATTGATGGTGTATTAGCTTTTAATAGAGAAAACAATTTACCTCAGCTTAATAATCATGTACAGAAAGTTTGGAAAGATTATTTCTCTAGAGGAAAAAGACAAACTTCATTTATGGGAAAAAAAGCAGATAAGGTAGTGGTAGCTTTAACCAGAATGAACTTATTTTATTCATTAGGATATCAGGCTAACAAGAATACCATGGGAATGTATGCTATTGGAAATGTGCTTGCAGGGAAGTATCACAACATAAAAGATATTGGAGGCAAGGCTTGGATAAAAGGAGAGGCTCGTTTTTGGGGATTAGATAATGGTATGAAAGGTGGGATTACAGGCGTCATAAAAAGACACAAGCGCATGGCTCGTATTATGAAGAATATTAATTTCATGGAAATCAATGTTTATGACGAGGTGAACATGGAGAAGAAGAATGGACTCGATGCTCTTATCGGAGATATGGCATTAGCTCCAATGATATTATCAGAGAAATGGATACAGCAAGTTCATATGTTAGGTCTTTTATCAGACCAAGAACTTGATAAGTTTGACGATGAGGGTAATTATAAACAAGAAAATAATATTGTAAGACCTGAGCTTCTAGTTGAATTAGAAGACCAAGTAAAATCATCTCATGGTAGAGGTTATCAACCTACTGACCAGAGAGCAGTTCAAATGTATAGTTGGGGAACAATGCTTTTACAATTTAGTAGATTTATACCAACGATGTTTCACGATCGATTTGCTAAAGAAGATGTAAATATATATGGCAAAAAGAATATTGGTACACTTACATCTGTTGGAAAAATGGTTAGAGCTGTTGTAAACAATCCTGCGGAGTTCGTAGCGTATCGCAAAAATCTATATAAACAATCGCCAGAAATGGGTAGGAAATTAGATAGCGGTTTAAAAGGTATGGCGATGGCAACAATACTTTCAGTTCTTGCGGCAGAAAGCGATGTTGCAGATAGTTTGTTTTGGGATACTAACTACTACTGGAATCATCCTAAGTTAGCTAGTAAGATGGTGCCACCGGCAATGCAAACAGGAGAGAATTTGATGTCTGGATTATTTTAGTATCTTTGACGCGGGTCAATGAAGACCAATATCAAATAATTGTACTATGCAAATGTATAAATGAAAGCCCTCTACATATAGAGGGCTTTTCACTTTCATCTTAGTTCGTGTTATTTACTTTTCTAACTGTTTCAACTAATTCTTCTTTTATTTTAATGGAGTCCCCTCGCCTTACAAATAAATAATATCCGTCTTTTATTTTATATTCTTTAGTCGTACATCTGCCACCTAAAAAACCTCCGTAACTTATTATATAATATGGTTCTGTTATTGTGTTGTTTTTGGTTTCTGTTTGGCAGGAAAATAAAAGCCCCACACAAAATGCTATACAAATAATTAATCTTGTTTCCATCTTAGTTCGTGTTATCGGTTAAATTTAAAACATTCTTAATTGACCTCTTGAATCGCAAGGGTAATTTTCTTCTAGTACCTCGCATAGAGCCTTTATATGTAAAGAATCTGGCGCATGAATCATTCTAAACTCTTTGAAGTTTTTATACTTCTTAAGTTTTTGACGATCAGGATACATGTTTATTAACTCTCCTTCTTCGGCATTAACAGCTGCGACAATATTAGAAAAACCTTTGTGTTTGTTTTTTCTATAATACATTCCGTATTCATTTGCTGTCCAAACAAGTTGACTTAAAACATTCTGATTATTTTGGTACATTACTTTCCAACTCTTAGAATCTCTAAGTTTACCAGCTACAGGCTTCCAGTAGATTAATGTTAAAGGGAAACTATCATTAACCCACTTAGGATGCTTGTAGTCTAGTTTAAAGTTATACGTCTGACAATTCTCCCAAGTTATTTCTTCAGGAAAATGATTGTCTACTATTTTATATAACTCTTCAAAGTACTTAAGAAGTATAGAAAGATTTTTCACTTTAGTTAACACAGCCATAAACTTGAGTCTTTTTAAACTCATTCTTACAAGCAGCACACATTTTTACAATATATGTTTTACTACTTATTGTTTTTGTTTTACATCTGCATTTTGGTATATAAGTCATAAGCTTGAGTATTTTAAAGTGATAGTGCAATTATTTTTACAACATCTGACTCATCAGGCCCATTGCCATAATAGTTCAAAGCTGCTTTCTTTTGATCTTTGGAAAGCTCCGCAATCAATGAACGAACTTGTTTCCATTGTCCATTGATTCTACTTAAAACTATGTAGTCAAATAAATCCTGTAACGTTTCAAGTTCTAATTCTTTAATTCTCTTTTTTGATACCATTGCTATAATTTTTTAAAGTAGAAATACTAATACTACTATTGTTTTCATATTTCATTTTTATATTTATATCCATTTAATTTCCCATTGCTGCCTATAATCATTTTAGCAGTCGCGCGAATACCGTATGTGTCTCGCAAGCTGTTAATACATTCAATTGGATTTATACTACCAGTAGATAAACCAGGACTGTTTGTGAAAAGTAAATTATAAGCTATTGGTTTAATTACCGCCGAAAGATGAGATATCCTTCGACGGCGTTTAAAAACTATTTTCAAAATAATTGGTTTTGATTATTCTTTAAATTTTTATTCTCGATATCAGCTAACATCTTTTGAATTATTGCCCCTTTCTTTTTTGTAAAATATTCTATTTTAATAGGCATATGATGTAGCTTTCTCATTGAACCACCTCCTTCGGTAAACAAATACCTGTTAGGTGTAAAGGTCGTTGCAAACAAACAAGTGTTTACGCCATCTTTCTTATTGTCTGGTGATGGTATAATCTTATTTATATACAATCCATGAAGATGCATAAGCATCTTTTGAATGAACGGAAAACTATAACTTGAAGATGTCCTAGCCCCTCTTTGAGTGGCAGAGCTGTGAGGCTTCACATCGACATAAGTAACAATTTCCATTCTTCCAAAAAGTTCAAGACGATGAGATATAAATGGAGGCTTTCCAAATCTAAAAGCCTCTCCTTCTTGATATATCTCTGTAAAGATGTAAAGAGCAATAGGATTCCATACAAGTCTAAAGTCATATGTATAATTAACAGGACGTAATAAATTAAAATCCTGTATTGTATTGTCTTTAGATTTATGGTGTACCTCTCTTAATGCTACGAAAGGATCTAGAACTTTAAAAGTTTCTGGCTCTCTAGTGAAATCTTTAAGCCAACCATACTTTTTAAGCTCTTCGCAGAACCATCTAAACTCTTTCTCGCCATCATTTTCAGCAGTGACGTTTGGTGCCTTGAAACTACTGCCCATCTTTATCAAACATTGTTTGTTGGTCGTCGTCTTTCACTACCTGCATAGTTGGTGGTGGAGGTGGAACAGCATTCTTTATTGTCATTTTCTCTCTCCATTCCTCTAAGCTAGATAAAATAGTTTCATTCTCCATCATTTGCTCAAGCTCATGAAACCTGTAACCTTCTTGAGAAGATTGATAGTCAGGTTCTATAAAACCAAAGCAATGCTTACGATTTTTAAAAGTAAATTTTACTATTTTACTTTGAGAAGCAAACTCTAATATGATATCATCAACTTTAAAATCAGCTGGCATACAATCATAAATAGATTTTAATGCACCAAAAGGTAATGAGATAACCGGAACTACGTTTTCAACTTGAATAGAAGCACCAAGCAATTCATCTAATGGCATTAATAAATTTACATCAGCAAAGTTGTGATGTAGATCCTTAGAGTATTTTGGGTTCTCAATGTATAAGGCACCAGTTTGCATTTTCATGTTAGCTCCTTTATTAAGTTCTGCCCAAAACTCTTTATTAAAACTTCTTCCATTCATATAAAATAGAATAGCATTAAGCTCATCTAAATCCTCGGCTTCTGTAATACCACATTCAATAGTGAAATACTCATATAGATTTATTACAAACGTGAAGTTTCTGTTATGTACTATTGCATATTTGTCAAGTACAATTATCCCTCTTTTGGGATCATCTTCTGAAAGCCCTTTCACGTCTTTTAAAAGGGCTTTGTCAATCGAAGGAAATTTTAATGTAATCATATGTATTAAATTATTGGTTCAAATTCTTTCGTATATGTACAATTCTAGGATCAGGAACTTTAGATGTCTTAATCCTATCGTCAAGAGCTCTTTCAATAAACTGAAGTTTCTCACAAACCCAAACAAGGAAGTCATCGTTACTTAAAGTAACTCCGTTTTCATCTACAATTTCAACAGGCAATGTTACACCAGGAGGCAAAGGTATGTCACCTAGAGCAGCCGCTATTTTAGTAACAGCTTCGTCCATTGATGGAATAGGGTTCGGAACTTTAGACA
>TARA_R110000772_G_scaffold801_11_pt1 | contig 11891 bp, 12 predicted proteins | sample TARA_R110000772 | Tara Oceans TARA_R110000772 (sample SAMEA4397948) | marine metagenome | biome: Polar Biome; feature: [SRF] surface water layer (ENVO:00010504); material: water (ENVO:00002006), including particulate matter (ENVO:01000060) such as... | depth 5 m | reverse complement strand
CCTAGGCCCGATGAATCGCTAGTAAGTATTGCTCTTGAGTGGAGTTCAGGCAGACTATAATTTGAATCGAATAAAACATAGTTGCCATAAACTGGAATGACTGTATCACCTGCGCGAGCTAACGTTGTTTGAGCTTTTGGAACTGTAATATCTGCAGCTTTTGAAGCAATCCTATATCCTTCAACATAAGCAATACCGCCTGACACATCAAGTGAAAGGTTAGAATCATTTAACGGATCAAACTTAGCAGTATATGGTTGAACAATATAATCGCCTGATTCTTCTTTTGTCCGTCTAGCCATTGTATCAAGGATAGTGTTGTATGAATTATCCTTTGTGACTTCTTTACCGAACCTGCCATTGATAACTTCTGCAATGAATACAAAATTATCTTCAGCTGCTAATTGATCTTTTGTTGTAAGAGTTAATTTAATACGCCAACGATCAGCACCGGGAGATGCTTCGTTTGGAACTGCACCTTGGTTATCAAACAATGCAGCGTCATCAGCAGTTGTGAGAATATCTTGATCAAGCTTAAAGCCAAGATCTCTACTAACACGAACTGCGTACTTACTAACAAATGTACTTTGTGCTTTTGCAAATACAAACCGTCCTTGCACGTAGAATGAACCAGCTACGATTGAAGCTTCCATACCGAGACCGGATGCATCTGAAGCAGCAATTGTCATATTTCCTAATGTGCCGGCTGCATGTGTAAGAGTACCACCAGCTGCTACACGAACAGGAGTTGGTCCACTTGTTCCAGTAAGTCGATCAACATATTCTACATAAATTGTATCTGGGTCTGCGCCTACTTCTTCTACAGCTTTAATGACTTTTACTTTAATGCCATCGCCATCAGTAAAGGTTTCCCCTACAGCGGTAGATGCATCAGTTGGTAAAGAGCCTGACGTTAGTTTAATAAATTCAAGTTGATTTAGTGTAACGTTACCGCCACTAACTTTACCACCTTCTTTAAAGATGTTTGAGCCAAACCGCGTAATCTCAGCTTGAATCATAGTTTGTAGCTGTGTTAGCTCTCGAGCTTGCAAAGACTTACCACTATTAAAGAGTATCCGATGATAGTTATCGGAATCTTTAAAGTCGTCTTTGTACGTTGTTTCAAACGTAGTAGTGGTAAATTTAGTTGCCATTCGTTTACACCGTCAAAATAACTTTAATATCTTCGGTTTGCGCCGAAGAGCGAACAATTCTTGCTCTATTCTCTATGTATAACAGATCACCAGAGTAAATATCGATAGATCCAAAGAGGTTACCACTATCAATTGTACCTGAAGCTCCAAGGCTACCAGCTAATGCTTCACCATCTGTAAAGTTACCGTTTTGTGTTTTTTCATTTTGATGGAACCGTAAGGCAAACCCACCACCTGAATCAACCTCATCAACAATAGCTGTTGCGCCTGATGTTCCACCGGTAATTATTTCATCAACCGCAAATCCTGTTGTACTAATATTTGCAGTTAATGTCATATTTCTATTAACTTTTGCATTCACTCCACTAAAACGACCGCCATCTGCGGCTGAATCGGTATAGTCTAAGTTTCTGAAAAGTGATATTTGTCTAAAATCGTTAGTAATGTTAAATGTTCCAGCCTCTGCACCTTCAGGCTTAATGTTTAACATAACACTTGATGCTTTCAAGTCTGCTCTAGCATTTTTACCAACACCATCACGTGGACCAATGATTGGCCGTAACGTAGCATTCCCGGTAAAGCTTAATGAAGCATAGTCGTATCCTGAACCTAAGCCACCTGACTCGTTATTCATTTCAACTTTAACGATTGCACCACCGTCAATAGTTGCGGTTGCTGCAGCACCTGAACCATTTCCACGGAACGCTAATGTTGGAGCAGATGAATAACCATTACCACCATTTACAACTTCAACGCCAAGAATCTGACCGGGAGTAGTTGTATTTTGTATATTTAACTGTTGCAGCTCGGTTGTGTTACATGAAGCTGAATCTTTGGTAATAAAGTTGACTGGTAGTAATGCTCCAGTTAAGAAGTTTGTAGCATCACCAGCACCGATTGAATAAAGAAGTTTCCAGCGATAACCATCCGATGTTTCAAAAGCTTGGTGTAATGTAACCCCAGCTGTAGAAAAGTTTGGAAGAACAGTTGATGGGTTTGCTGCGCCAGTTGCAGATCTACTTTGCTGCAAGCAAATGTATACTTCATTATTTTCTGTAATTACATAATACGCGTTTGTTGGATAACCTTCTTGCTTATCATTAAAAGCAGAATAAATTGTACCTGATGACCAGTTGTTACGTGTTGCAACAATTGAAGATGCTGTTACTTTCTTAATAGACTCAAGATTACCTCGGCCAACTCTTTCTTCAAATGTATGGCGTACTGGAATAGCTGTGGTATCAGCTGAATCATAAGTATCAGTCTTACCAATTCCAATATAAAATTCATTTGCATCGGTGGAAAGCTGTACTTCTGCAAGTAAGTCTTCTGCGATCTTTCTTTTAAATGGGTCTGTTACAATTGCGCTCATGTTATGCCACCGTCGTTACTGATTGATTTCCGCAAAGGAACCAGTTGGCTCCGTCCCATATACAAGTTGCTGCTTCATTTTGAGCAAGTGCAAAAGTAGTACCGGCAGCGAAATTGGCTGGTGTTACTGTTGCTACTCCAGCGCCTTTGTTTGAGAATATTTTCTGTTCGCCTACAACAGTGCCGTCTGCTAGACTGATTGCTAAAGCTGAACCTTTATTACATATAATATATGATGCGGCAGTAGAAGCTGCACCATTGGCTGTTATTGTAATAGCTTTAAGAGAAAACTTAGATTGAATATCAACTGAACCAGTGCCTTTACCGGCAAGTTCCAGATTTAAGTTTGTTCCGTCGCCGGCTGCATCAACTGTTGGATTACTACCTGATGCTGCATTACCAATTGCTACGTTGTTTATAGCTGAACCAGCTTTAGTAAACGTGATAAGCTCGTTGGCAGATGAATCAAGAATCAAACCTAATTTGCCTGAATTGATTATTGGACCATCAAGTGTTTTGGCACTCAGAGTTTGAGTAGCAGCGTTTAGCGTAACAATACCACCAGCGTCAGGTAACTGTATTTGCCGATCACCTGTTGGATTAACTGCAGTTAAACGTGTTTCGTTACCGTCAGGAGTTGCTCCTTCAAACACTACAGCGCTATCCTCAAGCGTAATTTGCGAAGATAGGGTGTCGCTGTCTGTACCTAAAAAGCGGTAAAGCTCTACGAAGTTCTCATTAATTTTTGTACCGGCAGTCCGGAGAGTATCTCCGTTACCATCATTAGCTGATGAGCCTGTACCTAGATTTTGTCGTGCCATTTTATAATCCTGTTTAGCTTATTTATATCGCAGAATCTGATGAAAGCCGCGTAAAGAAGTCATTATCCAAAGTTTCTATTGTCATTGCAAGATCAGGTCTTCCTGATGTAGCGCTATCATCAAATGTGAACGAGTTTGGATTGAGTAGTGTTTTAATATCGTCGTAGTATTTAATCCAAGTTGAAGCTGTAAGATCTGAATCAACTGTATAATAGAACAATTCTTGTTGGCGAAGATCGATACGGAATGTTGTTCCATCTGATGAATCTTGTAATGCAGTGGTTTCTCCAAAAAGCGTACCAGTTCCAAAAGAAGCAGTTCCGGCAAAAAGCGGATTAGACACGTCGGAATCAAGAGGATTATGAAACGTAATTGTTGGTGTCAATATTCCTTCACTTGATAATATAACATCACCAGCAAAATGAAATCCTGCAGGATGAACGAACCTTTTATATAGGTCTTCATAATCAGATACTGAAATACCAGATTTAATTAAGATTGATAATACTTGAAATCGTTTTGCATCTTGTATTTTCTTTTGAGACTCAAAACCAACTTTATCGCTACCTACAATAAAGATATTTCTTTTAGGGTATTCAACTTCAATTTCTTCTCCAAAGAATCCACGAAAGAAACCTTCAGCAGAAGGAGCTGAACCTTTTTGTTGATAGAAATTTCCAAGCAATCTTGCCATCAATCTTGGATTTTGGAAGAAAGATGATTGTGTTAGACCATTACCTATTTCGCCAATGATTTCATCTAAGAAATCTTCATCAGTATCTGGAATGTCTCTTGCTGCAAAAACGTCTTGAACTTTTTGATGAAAATTAAATTTACCATTATCACTATCAACAAAGTCTTCGTACGCTTCCATAAATGATACAAACTTAGGATTATCCTGTTGAAACCATTCTGGCAAAGCAGAAGTTACGTCTGCTCTCTTTAATACAGGATTACGTCTATTATTATCTACGGATGTAATTGTCATTTTATATTGTCAATGTCGTTGATGTGTTTTGGAAGTCAATCGTACCAGATGCTGAAGTCTTTCCAACATCTAGATTAAGTATATAATTTCTAAGAGGCTTAATTGTATTTTGATTTGCAGGTGTAACTGATATTTTAATTTCAGAACCAGTAAACGCTGTCACATTAGTACCGAATCCTGTTAGACTTAACTTACCAGTGGATTGGTTATAGCTACCAATATTATCTAATAGTATTACTGCGTTAGTTTGATCAAATACTTCAAGAGCAGTAGATGATAATCTATTTCTTATGATGCATGAATTTCCACTTATTGTAAACGGTGTGCTTGTCACAATATGATTTTCATCATCTGGAGCTGCAATTTTAATTGGAAAATCTACATCATAATCTACAGCAGTGCTTAATGTTGGTATAAAGCTTTGTTGAACTTTAACTGACATGTCAGAGTTTAAAACTGATGGAGATAACGCATCAATAGTTGTAAGCAATTGAGATCGTCTAAATGTATCTCCAAACTTTCCAAGATTACCAGTAAAGAATGATGATATTTCAGTTTTGATATTTGATTGAATCGTATCAATTGTAAGGTTTGTTAGATCAGGATCAAAATCAAAAGTAACAGCTAATTCAATAAATGTATTAATAGGATCAACGAACACTGCGTCAATTGACATAATTCCTAAGTTAGGTGCAACCACGTTTTGAATAGTATTCTTTGTGCTTGTTTGTACGTCAGCTGTAATACCAGTTTTGAAGTCAAGTGAAAGATAAACATCACCGAATGTTGCAGGTATGTTATCTTCGCCGCCCCATGCAGCAACGTCATCAACCAGAGTAGAGAACCTTTGAGAGATAATAGCTTTATAATCTTCAGCAGTTACTAGCCGTTGTTGTGAGGCAAAAACAATTGGAGCATTTGCTTTAATAGATTCAATAGATTCTTTTTCTGAACCACCGGCTGAACTTACTGATGTAGTAATTGTTGGCGTATGACTTACTCCACCAATCGAAACAGTTGAGTCTGCAGTAAACGAACTAATAGCATTTGCCTCTGGTCCGTTTGTGGCTAGATATGTTATTACAATCTTATTGCCTGAAGTTGGAGCTTTACCAAGAACATTACCTTCTCCAAAGATCATCTCAAACTGGCCGTTTGGAGTTTCACGCACAATAAACACGCGTGAATCAGCATTAACTCGAACAGCGCTTTCTATGTTAGTATATGTGGCAAAAGTCGAAGATGTAGATGTGTCAAAGACTTGCACTTGCAATGTGTTTTTATCTAATGAAGCATCAGGAATTACATAGACTTGATTATCAGAAACTTCACCTACTAAGAATGTTTTAGTTTTTTGTGTTCCTTCAGTAATAGTAATACCAGTTAATCCAATATCTGTCTTATATACAAAATTACCTGATCCATCATTTACAGCAGCGTGAGCTTCTAATGTTTGGAATGTAAAAGTGCTATCGCCAAGAGTTCCAGTGAATGTTGTAAATGCTGGAATAGTAGAATTAGCTGTGATAGTATCTGAAGTTGCAGCAGTTATTCCAATAGTAGCAAATGCTCCAGTCTTTGATGCTGGATAATAACCTACAGTTTCAGCGTGAGATACTACAGAAGATCTTAATTGCGCAGAATTTAAGAATGATTCGTTAATTGCAAAGTTAGCAGTTAGGCCATTGATGTGCGTATTATACGCTAAGACATCAAGGATGTTATTTAAACCAGATGCTTCAAAGTCGTAATCAGAAAATTCCGACTTGGCCTGAAGAAATGTTTTTAAGTTTGACTTGATTGTATCAAAATCAAGATCGGATGATCTAATAACGGCCATTACCTTAACCTCGTGAGATTTATGCTGAGTTCTTGCGTTTCTGCAACGTTAACAACTTGAAAGATTACTTTCACGTTAACTGTATTTTGTTCTTCTAGTAAAGTAGCTATTACTTGGCGTAATATAGCTCTTGGCTCAAAGTTAGCCATGGCTTGAGCTACTGCATCTTCTATTTCAAGTTCATCGAATTCAGTATCAAGATTAAACAAGAAAGCATTTAAATTTCCACCAAATTCTGGATTAAACGGTTTCTCACCAAAGTTAGTTAGCAACAAATTCTTAACTGCTTGTTTTACTGCCGCCGCGTCGCTTTTCTTAAAGATATCGTTATTACCTTTTTTGGCAAAAGTCATGTCTATATCGCTATACGACTTCTGCCTTGAAGTTGTAATTGATGCGGTGTCTAAGTTGCCGTCTTCTATTGAAAATACACGTGCCATGAATCTATTTATACCTTATCCAGCGAAAACATTAGAAGAACCGCTCTCTGATTTATTTGCAACCCATGAACCATGACCGCCTGTGGCGTCATCTTTTCTATGTACGCCTTTACCGTTAACAAAAACAGTTTCACTACCACCTGTTGCCGGATCTCCGCAACTTGTTGTGTCATCAATTCGAACAGTCTTTGCATCATTTGTAAATACATTTTCAGAACCAACTGCATATGCAGTTTGGTGAAATGGGTTAGGTGTAGGGCTTGCATGACCTACGTGTTTATCTAATCCTACTCTTGTTACTTCAGGCATTAATTTAGATCAATCCTTGTTGCAGTTACTTTAAAATTACCATCACAAACAATTTCCATATCACCAGTTACATGAATTTTTTCATTACCGGTAACTGTCTTAAATCCGTTTTTTGTATGAGTCACAACATCGCCGTTTGGATGAATCTCAACAAAAGTACCTGACTTATGGTATATGTGAATTCTTTCAGCATCAGGCGTATCATCAATTTCAAATACATGGCCGGATGTTGTAGCTGTTACTTTATTGTGAGGATACACCGCAGCGTATGGAGCAATTGGCTCTTCGGTTACAGTATCCGGGGTTTTCGTAATAGTGTTTATGCCGCGGGCAAGTTCGTTAGTAGACCTATCACCAGCTGATTCATCTTCGTATTTTGGCATAGATCCAAAGATTAAAGGTAATTGAGAATTAGTTCCATCCATAAAGAAACCAAAGACTCTAGCTCCAACTTGGATTCCAAGATTATTTCCTAATCCTTTAGTACCACCTTCAGTGATAGGCACTACTGTTTGAGCCCAAGGTAAATGACTATCTAAAATAGCACTACCATGTACACCAATCACTCTTACTTTCAGTCTGCCCATTTCTGTTGGATCAGCTAGACTTACTACTGTGCCAATAAACCAACGAACATTGTCTCCATAAAAATCAAGCATTACACAACTTCCTTTTTCAGGCTACCTATTTTAACACAGGTTGCACTTACTTCGTACTTATCAACTGATCTCTTAAACATGTGTCTCATTGAATAGATCAAATACTTACCTGATTTTTTCTTATCATCTGCACTTGCTTCGCTGTTACCTTGTGCAAGTGAAGTCATAAACACAATGTCTATATTGTTGCCAATAGTTTTATGACGATCACCTTTGATAAATTCAATACCATTTACAACAATTGATAATGGATTCTTTGTAAGCATCGTTTGCATTGATTGACGAATAATTCTATTTTTGTATTCAGCACCACTCTTTGATTCGCTATATGAATTGGTGTAATTCACGTATTTAAAAGGATTAGTCACTCCATCAGAATCTCTAAAAGCCATAGATCCACCAATACGAGTTGTATGATTATTACTATACTCGTTAATCTTTTTAGAATCAATGGTTTCATCGAAATTGATTGGAGGATTAGGCTGATCTTGTGATAATATTTCGTCTGCTATAAGCTTTTTGAATAAATCATCTTTAGCATCATAACCAAATGTTTTAGTCTTTTCAGTCAAGGTATCAATAAACTCAAAGCTCGAGCTAACCATTCCTTTTCTAATAATATCAAGCAGATTTTCTTGTCCACTAAATTCATGGTTCTCAATACTGCGTCGCATTTGAATAACATTCATAGTATCTTGTATCTTAGTACTTGACACAACATACTTTATATCTTTTCCAGCGTTAAGTGCCGGAGCAGCAAGAATAGATCCTAAATCGCGGTACAGCAGATTATCACCAATTAAAGTAGAATAAAGATAAAACGGATATCCTCTTGATGTTGTAGCCCTTTTTGTCAACCATTGCATTGCAGGTAATGGATGCATATTAGGAACGATAACGTTTATGTTTTGTTGTTCTACATTATCAGTATCAAGAACTTCTACTTCTTTCTTTAATACATTCTTACCGATGGTTTGAATAATTTTAGATATTTTACCGCTGTAATGTCTATTAAGATTCAACAGGTTTGAAAAGTAAACACAATCTTCAACTAAGCTAAACGCTATTACTTGTGCGTTGTCTTGAACTTTTTCAACTTTTTCAACCTTATTAATAAAGAAAGTCTTTTCAACAGCAACAGCTTCTTCTTCAGACGAAAGTATCTTTATAAAGATTCTTTCTGATCCTTGGATATCTGCTTCTTGATAGAAGTTAGAGTCATCCACTAATAACATCTTTGCAGTAAGATATGGACGTTCTATATTTTCAAATATTTCAATATCAGTTACGATACGATTCAACTCTACCGGTTTATCTAAGCGGTCCGATAAAAGCTGAATTGTTTCAAATTGAAATGATGTACTTTCTTGAGTCATTAATTACTTCCAATCGATTCCCTAAACGATTTAACTACGTCTCTAATAATTCCAGCTTTTATTACTCTGATTTCTCTATTAGCTTCGTTTAATCTATTTACTCGATCGAGATATGTAACTTCATTGATTAACGCGCCTGGGCCTACTTCAGGATCGATGTCTACAGTATCTCCTGCAGCATCTTCATAATGATGAGCAGCATTATATTGAAACTCATAACTATTAACAACAATTGTTTCAGTTACGTTATTAGCATTAATTGAGTTAATGCTTTCGCCAGCAACAAACGTTTTATCTATATTTTCGATAAACAGCTGGCCAAGATCTAAGTTTCGTTTTCCAATAGTAGCCGTGGCTGCAGATGTACTACCAGTAATTGTTTGGCCAACCTTAAACTTATCAGTCAATTTTGTTTTTGTGGTAATAACACGAGTTGCGTATTTACTTTCAGCTAATTCAAATACTTTATTATTTGAGACTGGCCAACGTTGTTCTCTAATAGCTTCATTCATTAGATAAAAAGTCCAATGATAGTTTGGATTACCATATAGCTTTTCTGAAACTTGATCAGGTCTTTCACCGGGAAGAATATAATATTCGTCATATGCTGTTGTGGCATCTGCAATTTGATCAATGATGTCTGCATACAAACTTATATCTTCAACCTTAGAAATATTAGTTTCATCACCAAATTTGTAATCAACCATTGGGAAATATTTGAAATAAGAACTCATTAATCGCCTCCTCCGAATCCATCACTTACGCCACCAGACGGAGTTGATCTCGGTGATGCGTTGCTAACCGGTCCGTTTTCAAAGTGATAGAATGAATCACTACCTTCAGCTTCAATGTCTTTACGCGTTTGTGCTTTGTATTCAACAAACGTCATATTCATATCAATTTCTGTAGGGGAACCATCTTTATGTAATACAGGTGAAGTTGCGTTATAGGTTACACTTACTGATTTAAGATAACATAGCTTAATTGGTGTTCCAATATTTTTGAAATGTTTATTACCTGAATTAGATAATAGCCTGATCTTAAACATATTAGGATATTCAAATCCAACAGAGAAAGCTCCGAAAGATGCAATCTCTTCTGGATACGAATGAAATCTAAAGAACTTGATTAGCGATTTAACTGATAGCGATTCTTGTGGAGAGCATGGAATAAATTTAAAGCTAAAGTTGAATTCACGAACAGCCACACCATTAAAGTTTGTACGTATATTTGGATTCATTGTAGCACGGTTAGTAATCTGTGCTGCGTTCCTTAATTGTTCGTTTGGAATTAATGTGGATGCTTTAAGCGTTGCAGCTCTACCAATATCTTTATTTCCTTTGATAACATTAAAAGCATCAAGGAAAGATTGACCAGCTTCAGCTATACCTGCCATAACTGAACTAGCTAAATCATCTCCACGGTTTAATGCTGCAGATGCGCCAGCTCCCATTGAACCAAGACTTGTTTGAGCATAATCAAATCCATCATTGACTTGGAATCCACCAACAGGGATATAGATATCAGCACGTTCTCCACCAATATCAAAGAATTTAAGATTGCTTACGCCTGAACCACTATTGCCGCTATTACGAGCACCACGCGCGCCCTCTGTCAGGCCTCTAACAGAGTCAGATGAATTACCACTGCCTAAGGCTGTAAGCTTTGGCGGTTTAACTCGCACAGCTTGAAACACAAGTTTAGTATTGTACTGGTCTTCCTTATTAATCGGATATTCCAGTTTCCCTGGGTATGGTTCTGCTGGTTTAATGGCCATTGCTTAATCCTATAGATACTTAGTAAACTTTGAACTATTTATACTGAAAAGATGGCATATAAAGGACGATATACTGTTGAGAATAAGAAGAAGTACGCTGGAGATCCGTCCAATGTTGTATATAGATCGCTGTGGGAAAAGCACTGTTTTAAATGGTGTGATAGCAATCCAAAAGTAAAGAAATGGTCTTCAGAAGAAATAGTAGTTCCGTACTGGTACGATATCGATAAAAAGTATCATAGGTATTATCCGGATCTTAAAATCATATTTGAAGACAAAACGATTTTAGTTGAGATAAAACCAGCAAAAGAAACTACTCCGCCAAAGAAGACAGGAAAGAATAAAAGACAATATATTGGAGAAGCAACTACATATGTAAAGAATATGAATAAGTGGCAAGCGGCTAATTTATATTGTAAAGACCGTAAGTGGGAGTTTCAGATCTGGACTGAAGAAACATTACACTCTATGGGTATTATGTCGAAGCCTTTAAAGAAAGTTCCCGGTAAATTAAAGCCGTTAAAGCCATATAGAAAACCTAAGAAAAAGTTATAAATAACGATATGGCAGGCGAAAGTTTATTTAAAGATCTAGAGATTCAAGCATTCCGCGCAGGGATTACCCCGCGGACAAAGGAATCTATACGGTGGTTTCAAGACAAAGCAAGGCAAATGTTCCGTGGTCGTTTTACGATGAACCGTAGAAAGATTATGCAAGATGATGCTTTAGATTTAAGAAACAAACCTATTACGCGTACAGGTCCTCAAGGAAACATGTATATGTTTTTCTATGATCCAAAGCATAAAGAGACATTACCATATTACGATGGATTCCCTTTAATTATTATGATGGGTCCTGCTAAAGGCGGGTTCATGGGTCTTAATCTACATTACTTACCGCCAGCTTTACGTGCTCGATTACTTGATACTGTGCTAGGTGGCAATGCTGCTATTCCTCAGAAGTATATAGAGCCAGCAATGAAACATTATCTATTCAAACATGTAAGAAGTAAATTTGCTTTAGTTGATAAACCTGAATGGGAAATCGCTACGTTTCTGCCAAGCGCAGACTGGAATAAAGCAAGTGCTTCAACAGTGTATAGAGATTCTAGGAAGAAATTGAGGGCATAATGGCTTCTATCTCAGAAATTAAAAGT
>TARA_R110000772_G_scaffold1095_2_pt1 | contig 11893 bp, 6 predicted proteins | sample TARA_R110000772 | Tara Oceans TARA_R110000772 (sample SAMEA4397948) | marine metagenome | biome: Polar Biome; feature: [SRF] surface water layer (ENVO:00010504); material: water (ENVO:00002006), including particulate matter (ENVO:01000060) such as... | depth 5 m | reverse complement strand
ATTAATCGAAGAGAGATTGCCTTGGCTAAAAAAATCACCACAACAAGACTTGCAAATGAGTTCCCTGGATTAGGCTCAATTATGAGAGCTAGGGATGAAGCTATTGGCGAGGACGAGAAAGACACGTATGGAATATTTGACAACCTATATGTTGACCTTTATGTTCCTCAGATAAACGCACTGTTGACTTATGGTGAGCAGTTGAATGAATATCAGGAGATGCAAATGCCCGCAGCATTAAACCTTGCTTTGACAGGCGCGGTTGTATTTGAATGTTTTAATCACGGCGGTCATCGTAGATCAGAATTAATTGAAAGTGAAAACTTCTTTTATGATACTGACGCTAGAAAGCCAAACATGTCTGACGCTTCATTTATGGGGTATAGTAAAAGCATGGATCTTTCCTATATTGCTGAAGCGTATCCAAATGCTGATCCTAGAGATATTGAAGCACTAGAAGAGTATTGCAAGTTGGCTTACGATACAAACAACTCAAGCGGTCAACTGAGTAACGGTAAACCTGAAGTTTATCGCGTATATTGGATTGATAGTGAGAAGTGGGAGTATGGTTATGTAGCTGATGAGGATGGCTATCCGTATTTAACAAAAATAAACTTTAAGTATGGAAGTGAAGAATCTCCTCGATATACTGACGAGGATTTAATCACTCCTCCTGACAATGAAAAAAATAGAAAGCTTTTCAAAGGAAAAAACAAGAGAAAGTTGTTCTTTGACAAGGTTCGTTTTTGTGATTTTGTTTCAGCGGAATCTGTTGGCGGAAAAAGACATGATGGACTTGGAAATGAAAAAGTAACTGATATTGTTTTAGACTTCGGAGTTTTGGAATACCAAGACATTGAATCACTTGACTTTGCTAATGCAAAATTTCCAATTAAGGTAAATACTTGGGGGTTTGTTGATGGTGAGATATTTTCTCCTGTTGACGATGCTATTTCTCCACAGCGATTAATAAACAGAATTATATCTGCAGGAGAAGGACTTTTAAACATCTCCGGCGGAAAAGGATCAGTAATAGACGAGGATTCTATTGATGCTAATGGAAAGTCATCAATGGCTTACGACATGAAGGAAGGAAATCCAATTTACATTCACTCAAAAGGTAAAGGAGTTCCTAATTCAATAGGTAGTTATGATACTACTCCTGGAAACGAAGTATTCAATATGTTTAGTCTTGTTTCAGCTATTCAGGCTCAGACTCAAAACGTAACAGGCGTAAACGAAGGTTTAAAAGGTCAATCTACAGGAAGCGATCAATTAGTTGGTGTAACTGAGTTGTTGATTCAAAGAGGTTCATTAATGCAGGAGCCATTCTATGCGGCACTTTCAAATGTGTTTATAGAACTTTACAAGGATATGGCCTCAGTGGGGAAAAAGTTCTACATTGATAATGATAGAGAACTTACGGTGATACTTGGTGATGAAGGAGCTGAGGTGGTTACATTATCGAAAGATCTAAGAAATGAAGACTTCCGAGTTTTCGTAACTAGAGAAAACGATGGTGACATGCTTAAATCTCAAGCTAATCAAATGCTTCAAGCGTTCTTAGAGTTCCAATTGATTGACGATAAAACTTTCGCGAACTTGTTTGATAGATCAACTCCTAGTGAGGTTACAATGGCGTTAAGATCTCAGGCGGGAATCAGAGCAGAAGCGAAACGAAGAGCAGAGAAAGATGCTACGGCTCAAGCTCAAGCTCAGGAGCAAGCAATGGTTCAAGCTCAAGAGCAGGACCGAGAAGATAAAATGAATATGCACAACGATAATGTTGATTTAGAAATGGGAAGACAGGAGCAAAAAGGAGACGAAATGTTACTGAAATCAATTGGTCAACAGTAAAAAATAATTAGAAATCATAAGAAATTAAATGATTTCAACTATATTTGAACAATAATTAGAGAATTATGCCAGAAGAAGAAATGGGAGTTGATAACTCTTCAGTAGGAAGTCAAGACGATCAATTAAGAATGCTTGAGGGATTAGCAAAAAGCTCTGCTCCGTTATATGAATCAAATTCAGTAACGAATCGCAGAGAAGAAGAATCATTAGTCCCTCCGGTTGTGCCGCCTGCACCAGTTGAAAATGCCAATGATGGCATAACTTTAGGGGGAGATGCTGAAAACAGCAATGTAGAAGCTCCTAAAGCACCTGAAGCAAACGCAAGTGAAGAAGTTGAAGATAAACCTGTAGAAGGTGAAGCTGATGCAGAATCGAAAGAAGAAGATAAAAAGCCTGCTACAAATGAATCAATAGATGCTGATTTATTTGGCGCGGAAGAAAATAAAGAAAATACGCCACCTGCAAACGAGGAGTTGGCGAAAACTTTTGAATCCATTGCTCCACTTTTAAAGGAACATGGAATCGAAGACCCGAATACTTTACCTGATGTATTAAAAGACTATAAGGTTCAAAAAGAAGAAGCGACTAAACTCAACACTGAGTTAAATGGAGTTGTTCAAGCTTTAGAATCGCTAGACCCCGATTTAATCGAGGCTATGAAACTTAATGAGCAAGGTGAAGATTGGAGGGGGAGACTAGGAATAAAAGGTGTAAACTTTTCTTCTAACCTTGATAAGATTGAAGATCGAACTCTTGTCGATCACTTTCTACCGAATCAGATTTCCAACGAAGATTGGGAAGAGTATTCGTCTGAAGATTGTGATCCGAATTTAAAAAGATTCATAGATCAGAGCTTATCAACAGCGAAAGAGAAATTCACCAATGAGAAAACTCGCCGGGAATCACAATCTGCAGATATGGTTTTGCAGGCGAAGAAAACTCAAGAACTTATTGATCAGTCGCGTGAAACATCAATTGCCAATATGAAGCAAAGGTTTCCACGGGCGGATGACAATTACATTAAAGAAGTGTCAGCATTGGCTACTCCTGAGAATGTTCTCAAGATGTTTTTCAATGATGATTACTCCTTAAAGGAAGATGCCATCACCAAAATAACGATGGCTCAAAAAGGAACTGGATTAGTTGACAGTTATGAAGCGCGATTGAAGCGTGAAATTGAAACTGAACTAAATCAAGAAATATTAAGTAGAGGTGCAGATATACCAAGGTCGGCAGCGACAGGTTCTTCACCATCTACGGCAGAAGTAAGTGCAGATGTGCAGAAGGAATTAGATAGGCTCCAAAGAATGGCGGAAAGTTCAGGGCCTAAATATTAACATTTTTTAAAATGCCAAACACAAATTACACTCCTGGAAACGGGAACGCACCATACGGTTTGCCACAAACTAACCCGCAAGGATCAAACTACGCGGGAGTTGCATCAACAGCCGTAACAGAATCAAATTTAATCGAAAAAGCGATTGCTAGAGTCATTTATGACGCTGCACCTGCTCAGTTCGTAGCATTGAAAGTTTTGAACTTAGGTTCATTCGAAGACAGAAACTCTGATGAGTTTGAGTACTTGGAGAAAACATTTGGACGAGTTCCATTGGTTCCTACAGCTACTTCAGCTATCGTTGCAGCTTCAGGTTCAACTTCAGTGTCTCAGTCAATCACGGTAAACCAAGCGTCTTTTGACGGTGTTTCTCCGAATGACATCATAATCTATCCTGACGGAACTCACGCAACAGTGACAGCGAAAGCGGCTCTTGTATTGACTGTTCGTTCAGTTGCAGGTCAAGGTTTGCCGGCAGTAGCATTGACAGATGTATTTGCTGTTCAGTCAACAATCTCTGCAGATGGTACAGATCAGTTCTACCACTATGACAGAATGACGACTGTAACTCGTTACAACTTCATTCACTTCTTCCACAGAGCGAAACGTTGGGCTCGTGTTGAGATGCAGAAATACATCAATGCAGGGACAACTGACTTCATGGAGAAAGATTCAATGGAGAAAGTTCGTCAGATTCGTATCGATATGTTCTGTGCATATTGGAATGGTCAGCGCGGAGAGTACACGCTTGCGGGTGGGTACACAGCAAAAGGAATGGGAGGAATTGTCCCTACAATGAGAGCAGCAGGTTCTATTGAGGTTACTGCAACAGTAGCTTCATTGCAAGCGATGTTTGAGTCAACAGTGTTGGCAACAAACTTCAAAGCTGAAGGAGCAACACGTTTCGTTTACGGAACAGATAGCGCATTGCTTGAGTTGTCTAAGATTTACAAAGAGGAGCGTGTTCGTTACGAGCCAAACAGTAAGATTGCTGACCTTGGGTTGGACATGATTAAGGTTGGTTCAGGAAACTATGTTTTGACTCCTTGTGAATTGTTCTCTGAGCCTTCTTGCTTCGAAGCAGGATGGAAAGATCGTTTGATTATCTTGGATCAAGAAACAGTTAAACCTGTTAAGATGAAAGGTATTCCTCAAGTTGAAATGGGTAAAACTGACAACGTTGCGAATGGTTCTCACAAGGATTATGAAGATTCTTGGGTACGAGCTCAGTTCTCAATTGAGTTTTACAATCCATTGGCTTCTGCGATTATCAACATCGACAGATCGTAATCGATTAAAAATTAAACCAAAAGGCCGGGTAGAAATGCTCGGCCTATTTTAAAAATAGAACAAGATGGCTTTAGAAGAATCAGAAGACAAAAAGAGTGTAGAAGAAACAGGTGGAGAAGAAAGAATCTCAATTCCTAAAAGTGAGTTTGAATTACTTTTGAAAAAAGTTGATTCCTTAACAAAGGATGAAAAGACATTGCCTCAAGGTCAGAGTGGGGTGGTTGACATGAATGCTATTGGAGCAATGATCCAAGGCATGATGAGCAATCAAACGAAATCCTCTGCATTTAAGCCTAACGGACAATTTGATTTCAATCAAGGAAGTGACGTTGAGGTTCCTGAAGATGATTACTTAGATGAGAAAGACTGGAAGGTTTTTGTAGCGTTTAGAGTAGGACATTTCATCTCAGATGATAAAAGAAAAGGAAGACCTGTTAGAGCTCCATTTGGAGTGATTGAATTTAAGTATTCTTTCACTCAAAGAGATCAAAATGGGAGAGAACAGAATTTAGTAAATGTTTCTCAGTATATTTGTAAGAGCAAGATTGTTAAAGAATTCTTAGAAAGTCATACTCAGTATGGGGTATCATTCTTCGATAGAGTTGACATGACTCTTGCAAAAGCAAATTCATCTGTCAATCTTGTTAGAAAGATGGAGTTTTTGAAAAAACAAGGAGCGCACGAATTAAGAATGATGGCAAAAGGCCATGAAGGTGTAATCTTTACAGAAGACCTTGATAGTGTTAGAATACAACTTGCACAGTCTATGGTTAAAGAAGACGAGAAGATGGGAAGAAAGAGAACGGAAGATTCTTTAACTGATACTTTTTTAGCAGATCAAGCTTTGGCTGTAGGGAAGTAAAAACATAAATAGGTATGATAGCCGTAACGGAGGTCGTAAGTAGATTGGATTCTGTTTTAGATGCTGAATCATCTGATAGATACACTTTTAACCAAGACTTTAAACAGGCAATCAATTATGCCGTAGAGTGGATACAATCTGTATTAAACAGAGCATACTCTGAAAACAAATTAACGGAAGAAAACCTTGGTGAATTAACCAGGGTTTCCGTGTTTCAAACAAACGCATATTCGAGGTTTAAAATGGACCCTACTCAGATGGGACATTCTGTATGGAGTATCTTGGCAGTTTTACCGGAGATAACAACAATTCCTGCCAATGCAACTATTATAGCTTTAGCAGATGCTTCGGAGTCTATTTACAGAACGAATGTTTCTTTTGAGAAAAGTAACTTTTCCGCGAAGAGATTAACTTCTGAGGAATGGGAGGAAAACAATCAAAATCCATTTGTGGCGGGAAATACTATTTTGAATAATGGACTAAAGAAATATGGCTATCTAAATAATACCATATACACAAGTTCAAACTATTTGGAATCTACTCCTCAGATAGAGGTTAGACCGTCTCAGGTTCGTCAGTTTGTGGCTGTAAGGTATTTGATTTACCCTAACTTGATTGCAGGGATAAACGATGTCATTCCTTTCCCAAAAACATTGACGAACTTAGTTGTAATGAAGGCAAACAACTTTATATCTATGAAGCAGGGAGATAATACTAATCTTTATTCGGTTTCGGCGGAAGATGTATCAACATTAACTAAAATTATCTTGTAATGGCGACAACATTAAGAACTGTAGTATATGATCTTTTAACTAGCTTCCATCAGGTAGCAGATGATAGTGATATTCAAGCTTCTCAAGTAGCCCATTGGGTTGTAATGTTTGGGAATAGGCTTAAAATGCAGCATATAGGAAAAAGAGACTCAGGAGCCTTTTTATCAATATTTGGAGATATTCAAGTTCAAGAATTTACTGCATTAAATAATCCAAACGAAATACCGGGACGGAAATACATTGAGCTTCCTGCGAGTATTTTTGATTATGATAAAGACGGTGGAATAGAGTACATTTCTTATTACGTAGACTACGAAGAGAAAAATTGTCCTCCTCCATTTACGAGACAATTGTTTGCAAGAACAACTCCGTCGGAAACAAGAAGATTATATATGGGAGACTATGAGAAGCCTTCTCCGTCTAACCCTTTCTTCTATAGAGTTTCAGGATTGATTTACCTTCTAGGAATTGAGTGCATTAAGCCAAAGTCATTAGAGATAGGATTGTATTCTACTTTAAAGCCTGTAACAGATGCAGATTTTGATTTGGATGCAGTGTTTGATTTCCCGGAGGAATTATTGATAACTCTAAAAAAGAATGTTCTCGATTTAGGTAGATTCGTCATGATGGTTCCGAAAGAGCGTGTAAATGACGGTTCAGATTTACCTACTGAATCAGCACCAATGAATAAGTTGGTTAGTGTAAATGAAGGAAACGAAGATATTACTCAAAATAAATAAGCATGACAAGTTCACCATTTAATTTAGTTTCAATTGATCAGATACTATCAGACGTACTTGTGACGGTTGGAGATATGGATATGAAGCTTATGAGTAAAGGTTGGTACATCTCACATATCCAACAAGCTCTAGAAGAGCTATCATTTGATACGTTTTACAGCAAGTTAGATTCTTTTGAGGACTTACCTTCGGATTTAAAATTGATTCCACCAAAAGGCATGTTTAACCTTATTGACGCTTTCGGAATAATGGGAGACTGTGATAAAATTGATTTTAGTACGAATATCTATTATAAAAAAGGATTGCTTGTTGGAAATAAAGGAGTAGGGATTACTGCTAGAGATAACTATCGAAATGTAGATGATCAATTTCACGTTCGAAGAGGACATTCTTCAACTACAGATATTCATACTGTGAGTATGCAGAACGGAATTCTTCACTTTAGCGCAAACTGTCTTGCTTTTGATAAGATTAGACTTATCTATAACGGAGTTATGTGTAATATTGGAGAGACTCCAACTGTTCCTACATTCTTCCGTCAAGCTGTAAAGGATTATGTGTCAGAAAAAGGGTTAGAGGTTAAATGTGCCGCTACAGTTGGGACTAATGAATATAATCATTGGTATCGAATGTTAGAGAAGACTACTGCTGAGAAAAACAATCCATACGAAGGGAGTTGGGTAAAGGCGGAAAGAAGATCTAAGCACATGGACCTTAAAGAAAGAGAAGACTTATCTATTTACCTTCAAAAATTGAATTACTAAGATGAATCAGGAACACGGAGGTATCGATAGAAAAACTTTTAGCGAAGGTGCAAGTCAAGATTTAAGCCCTGAATTGTTGGGCGGAAGCAATAAAGGAGTTTATTACGATTCAGTAAATGGACGTATAACTTCTATTCGCGGAAACACAGGAGACTGGGAAAAGATTTTTGGTGAAGAGATGGTTTGGGATAACTCCCAATCAGGGGATTGGCACTGTATGGTTTCAGCCTCAATAAATGATGACTTATTTGAGCTTTGGGTAAAGAAAGACGGAACAGATGATCCTTACATTGTTATTAACGGTGTAATTATGGGAACTTCTGATAAGATGCCTTGGTTATATGATTGGCCTATTCAATCCGATATAAATGAAAGTTGTATAGGAGGGGAAATCTTCTTAACTGACCATAATGCGTTCCCATCGATTTTCAACATAAAAGACATAAAGGATAATTTTATAGCCCTAACTGGAAAGTATTTTGCTTTCTTTAATTACGATTTATATTCTACCAATCTAAAAACTCCACTTGATAGTATTGTTTTTGATGAATTAGTTAATGTTGGCGGCGGCGGCGGATTACCTGTTGGCTCGTATCAGTATTCTTTTCGATATGTAAATGAATCAGGCGACAGAACAAACTTCGGGCCGGAAACACCATTAATACCTGTTTTATCTCGATATACTTCAGGCTCGCCGATACATCCGTATTCATTAACAAATATAACTCCACCTGACCCAGGGATAAATAGTCCATTTGGAATTAAGTTGAGATTTAGAGTTACCAATGAATCAGATTATGAATTCATTGAAATAAGAAGGGTTTCATACAATTCCTCAATAGGAGTTGATACGGTTCCGTTGGGTGACATTGTAGGAAAGATAGCTATTCTTCCAGGAGAAGTTTCAGTAAAGGTTTTTGTTGATCCGACAAATTCAAATTCATCACTTCCATTGACGGAAGAAGATGAAGTTGGGAATTCTATGCTTATAGCTAAAGCGAAATCTGTTCGTTACTTTGACAAGAGAATGGTTCTAATGAACTACAATACTATCTCAAAGGAAGCTAGTGTAAATTTCAAAGAGTACAATGGCAAGAAGGTATTTCCAATGATTGAAAACTTGGGAGTCCAAGGCCATGTTAATCCAAAGAATCATGCCTACAAAAAGAACTACATGTCAAATGACAAGTACACTTTTGGCGTTTCAATGTTTGATGGAGTTGGTGGAACTGGATTTGTAGCAGAAGATATAGACTTGAAGAACATAGTTGTTCCAAGTCGTAGACATGTTCTTTCGGGAGATAGTTTAGCATTCAGCAAAGGAGGCGTATCAGCAGTAAACACAGCCTCTACAGTATCGAAGACTTATGAAGTTTTTGATCACGTTAATGCTGTTAGAAAATCAGACTTAAATCAATTCAGAAATATTGCCAACAAAGGAAGTAAGAGTCTAGCCAATATAAATAGCGCAGGAAGAAGTGGTTATACTGGAACTGGAAAAGCTGATGATGTAGGTTATATACCATACAGACCTACGGGTCCAGGTGATCCTAATCACAATTTTGAATTTGCTGTAAATCCATTAGCATCTTTAAATAGTTCTGTTGATGTAACTCCAACAAATAAAGCGTTTGGATTAGACTATTACACTAAGGGATTTGTTCTTGGAGGACTTGAAAATATTCCTACTTGGGCGAAGAGTTTTTCAGTTGTTCGAAGTAATCGAGCAAAAAGAGTTGTCTGCCAAGGTTTGGCCATGTATGCAATGACTCCGGCTGATTATGGTTTAGTTTGGAATAATGAACTTGCCGGGAAATCAAAAAGCAAAATGTGGTTTCACTCACCTGACCTAGAATCAGGATTAGTTCCTGAGTCAGTAATAAACGACATGCAGTCTTCTCCAAGCAATTATAAGATTCAGTTTGTATCTCCATTGGGATTCTTCTCAGAAGTATATAGCTTTGACTATAAAGTTGGAGATAGAGATCAGTTAATTGATATGATGTCTTACGCTCGAATAATAAGAGATACAGGAATCCCTGATGATTGTATCAATACGGGAGAAGATGCAGCTATGGGTGTAAGTAGTCATGTTGCTTACAATCGATATAGAAATACATCTAATCCTGCAGGCGGAGGTTTCTTTAATCATCCTGATCAAGGAGATAGATTAGCTACAATGACCAACTTTAGTTCAAAGACAGAAGGTCGCGGGAAATTCTTTGAAATGAGTTTAGATCAGGATATTTACAATATCAATAACACTGGTGGCTCAGGCAATAGAGATTTCAGTGAGCAAGGAATGAAGGATTGGACTGAACCTTTCTATATTGTGAATATAATCCAAGAAGGAGTAGATGTTCCTGATTTAGACGTAAATTCATATTACAGTACTCATCACTACCAAAAGGTTGATGCCATAATTGGTGTAGGAAATGGCTCGGCTGATCAGAGTTTTGAATTAGTAGATGAACGATGGGAAGATTGTATTCCTGCTTTAACATTAGCTGATTTTGTGCCGGGAACTGAATGTTTTGTTTATTTAATTATAAACGGGATTGAAAGAGCCTTTTTAAACGTTGATTATTTGTCTACAGCACAAAAGACTGTAATTATAAATTCAATATCAGGAACGGGCTCATATACCACTCCAAACGGAGTTGTTGTCGAAGGCATCTATACTCACTCTCAAGTTGGAGATATAATTTACATTAATTTTGATTATTCCGGTACGGTTCCATTATTAGATGAAAAGATTCACGTTCGTTACAACAATAATATTCCGATTAAGTTTTATGGTGGAGATACTGTTGTTTCGGAAAATACTTTTGCTCCAATTGATAAAGAAGCGGAAATTTCAGGAAATCAAAAGAAAGAACAATTTCCATTCGGGATAGGATTTCCTTACAGGGAGTACGTATTGAATCCTGGTCATTTTGTTTTTAAAGGCGGCGGATGGATTCTGAATGAAGAAATTCAAGACAGAGATAAGTTACAACTTGGCTTTATTCGTCAAATGTGCATGATGTATTGTGCCGAAGCTTCTAGTCCAACAAACTACAGCATTAATGGACTTTATCCGGGACAATATCTTCCTGCGACAAATTATGTAATGCGACCAAATAGCATTAGGGATAAAGAGTTTGAAAGCGGTGATTTAGATAAGATTGCTGAGAATAACGATATGCAGCGAGAGTACTTCGACGATTATCCTGAAGAGTATATGCACTGGAAGTGGGGAGGTCTCAGATTCATTCAAAACACGAATTTAAACTTTGCTCAAAGAGGTCCGAAAAAATTCTTCAGTAAGCCTAAGTTTGGATTTGTAGAGAAGACAGAATTCTGCACCGGTATAACGTGGAGTTTACCTAGAGCCGTAAATCAACAGGATTCACCTGGATTGAAAACGTTTTTAGCGTCAAACACATATTTAACTGAAGATGATTCAGGAGAAATTAAGAAAGCTTGGGACGCTAGAGTTTCTTCGGCGGGAAGTAATCTATATGCAATATGTGAAACGGGTTCAGTTTTATTACTTACCAAAAAAGCGATTCTAACGAACATAAATGGCGATGACCTAGCTGTTACATCAACTGATGATTTTATATCAGGAGAAGTATGGATAAGTCGCGACATTGGATCTAACGGTCAAATGTATCGAGGCATGGCTGAAGGTGGCGTTGTAAAAAGAAGTGATGCCGGAAATGTAGAGTACGATACTTTATTTATTCCAAATGAGCATTCCGTTTATAAGTTGTTTGAGAATACCATTAAAGAGATTCTAAACGATAATTACAGAAAGAGACTTCACCCATCTCTGTATGCTTATAGTACAGGTATAGGTTATCCTGCAAATCCAAGACCAACTTACGAAATGACGGGACATTATAACCGTTTGAATAATGAGTACTGGTTGCAATTGAAAGATGTTTCAGTGGACGAAGAGTTAATTTTCCCTGATAAGACTTTCGTGTTTGACAATAGAACTGATCGATTCATTGGAAGGTTTGATTATATGTTTGATAAGTATGTTCTTCACAATGAGAAGAACTACGGATTCAAAGATGGTAGGGCTTACGAACTTGAAAAAGGATTTATTATAAATGGAGCATCTATAAATGCTCAACTCACAGCTTTCTCTTCTCCTGATTTTGGAAAAGAGAAGGAATTTATTGATATTCAAGTTTTCACAGGCCCAAGAGGAACTATGAAGCCTTCATCTGTTGTTTTTAGAGATGATCAGTTAAACTTTTTATCAAGTTTGAATCAGG
>TARA_R110000772_G_C13308970_1_pt1 | contig 11925 bp, 15 predicted proteins | sample TARA_R110000772 | Tara Oceans TARA_R110000772 (sample SAMEA4397948) | marine metagenome | biome: Polar Biome; feature: [SRF] surface water layer (ENVO:00010504); material: water (ENVO:00002006), including particulate matter (ENVO:01000060) such as... | depth 5 m | reverse complement strand
TCTCTACTAAACCAACAGACTATATCCTCGATGGCTATGATCCAATGGATACTATTAAAGCAGATATGGCGGTATAAACATGAATCCTTTTTATAATTTAATCCCAGACAATAAACCAGCACTTAGTGATATTAACGGCACAATCACATATCGTGAACTAGTAACAGCGGCTATTGAGAAACGTGACTGGCTTGTAAGTATGGGATACAAACGTGGACATAGAATCGGGATTGCTGGTAAAAATGACACTCGTACTATTACATATTTCTTAGCAGGTCAAATGTTAAGCAGTGTGGTAGGAATGCGAAGTGATCAAAAAGGCAACGAGTGGAATTATAAAATTCCAGCAGCAAAAATTAATGTAGTAATTGAGCTTGGCGATACTGAAGATGACGTTCAAGTACATCACCAAAACTTTGATATAGTGACCGAATGTCCAAAAGAATATGCAGTTTATTTTAGCAGTGGCACAACTAGTAACAATTGGGGAGCGCCACAGTCAACACCAATGGTTTGGGATGTAGACGACAACAATTGGGGAATGGGAATTGATCTTGTTAACTACAATCGTAGTGTTATTAATCCATACTATCGTGAAAGCGACGACAATATTCAGATCCAACCAATGTGGCCTTGGATGGGATGGGGTCAAGAGTGTACTACACTAAATCTCATCAAGCATGGCCACACGATTCTTGTTGGAGATATTACGGAGTGGGACGAGCTTGTTGAACGGTATAAGCCAACCTGGACTGTTATGTTCCCTATGATTGCTTTTAAGCTAATGGACCACAACACTGGTGGCGGGCATCCTATTCATTCAGTTGAGATGAGTGGCGCAAGAGCAACTACTAAACAAGTTGAAGCAATGCGGAAGTTCTTTAACAATGATGAATTTGTAAGCCATTATGGTACAAGTCAAAGTGGAAACTTTATGCATAATCGCGGAGACGGTAGTAATTTACAAAACATTGGTAAACCATGTGAAGGATTTATTCATGCGTATGGCGAGGACTTTGTGCGTATTGGTGTAAATGGAACACTTGAAGTTAAATGGCATGGTAGCCCACCGTACAATACAAATTCCGAAGGCTACTACGATACTGGCGACATCGTTGAGATGCAAGAAGACGGTAATATGGTGTTTAAAGGACGCAGTAATGAAATGCTAATGATCCGTGGTGGCAGTAAACTACAAGCACCAAGTATTGAAGACCGCGTATTAGAAAACTTTAAAGTAAAAGAAGCATATATATTTCCTATTCCTGAAAGTGATGTTACTATACCAGCCAATGTCAAAGATACTCGGATTAAAATTACTCGTGAAGAAATCGATGATGGTATTTTGTATCAGTTGCCAGGACTATTGTATTATGGTGATGCTAGTATCGAAGAAATAGAAGAATACTGTATTGAAAATCTCCCACCATATCATAGACCGGTTCAAATATATAGATTAAAGAATAAACTATCAACGTTTACAGAATCTGAAGTTTGGAAAGTGAGAAGGCTGTCAATGTACGACACACTTAATAAAAATCAGTTTGAATGGTGTTATGAATCATAAAATTTTACATAAGCTAGAGCAACTAATACACACTAGCCCACAGCTATTGCGCAATCCCCGTACACTTCGGCAAGCAATACAAGGTACGTTTGATGTTGATGTCGAAAATGTAAAATATGATACTATTGGCGAGCTAGTGGATCGCATTGATGACAAGGTACTTGATAACTACTTTCGCAATCACTGGCAAGGTGAAATGAAAAAGTACAAGTACAGTGGACTTAAACTAATTGATGAAGTAAACAATTTGAAGCCACGCCGTGTACTAGACATTGGCTGTGGTTATCATGAGTTTAAAGGCAAGATCAATAACCTAACTGGTATTGATCCCTACAACACACAAGCTGACCATGAAGTAAAACTACTAGACTACCACCCAGCAGAAAAGTTTGATGCTACACTAGCACTAGGCAGTATTAACTTCGGCAGTACTGACAAAATCTTTGCTGAATTAGAACATGCTGTTAGTTTGTGTAACCCAGGTGCTGTAATGTTCTTTCGTGCCAATCCAGGATTGCCACATGATAAAGATGAATCAAACTGGATTAGTTTTTATCCATGGGACAGTAACTTTGTTATTAATTGTGCTAGTCAGCTTAATGTTGACATACTAGACTTGAGAACCGATAGTCATAAGAACCGCATGTACTTTGTATGGCGAACCAAACAGACTAAATAAACTATATACATAATTACTAACGCTCCGTCAAAGGAAGTTCAGTATTATTACCCCCTAAAATTTTTAATAAAGGAACAGCCGTTACGGCTGTAATTTTTCTATGGACTATTACATTGTTGTACTACTGTTAGGCGTAGCTTACGGATTTTTCGTAGGGCTTGTTCCTGTGGCAGGAGCAACTACTGGACTTATAGCAGTGTATAGTTTTGTAGGATACTTTACTGACCCTTATATGCTAGTAGTGTTTACCACTGCGGTAGTAGTTACTAGTAGTATTGGTGATACTTTTTGTAGTGTTGTTATGAATATACCAGGAGCAGGAGGTGCTGCCGCCACTATGGTAGATGGGTTTCCAATGTCGAGAAGAGGTGAAGCCGCTAGAGCATTAAGTGCTGCAATTAGTACAAGCTGGATTAACGGACTTATTTGGGGGCTATTAGTATTCTTATTCTTGCCTTACTATACTAAAATTGTGCTGTACTTTGGCACAACTGAGATGTTTTCTTTCTTGATATTTGCTATGACTTGTGTTATATTTGTTAGTAGTAAGTATTGGTTCCGTGGCGCTGTAGCATTAGTTGCTGGTGTTGCTGTAGGACATATTGGTATGGATCCAAGTACAGCAAGTGTACGTTGGACGATGGGATGGGAATACTTAGGGGCAGGTGTTCAAATGATACCAATAATGGCAGGTGTGCTTGCGGTTCCAGAGTTAGTGGGTGCGTATCGTATGCGAACAGAAAAGATACATCTCACTAATGGTGTAATTGTAGAGCAACTAATACAGGGTGTAAGAGACACTTGGCGCTATCGTTGGGATGGTTTACGTGGTGGACTTATTGGCGGGTTTGTCGGGCTAGTACCAGGCATCGGAGGCGCAATTGCTGATTGGTTTGCTTACAGTCAGACTAGCGCAATTGCTAGTAAACAAGGTGATCCTATTGGTAACGGCAATGTACGTGGAGTAATAGGGTGCGAAGGTGCTAACAATGCTCAAAAGGCAACCAGTTATGTTCCAACTGTACTGTTTGGTATTCCTGGAGCACCGTTTGAAGTTATAGTAATGGGCTTACTAATGTATGTTGGACTTGAGCTAGGCACACCCAGTGTGCTAGAAGATCAACGATTCTTTGATGTACTATTAAGCAGTTACATGTGGAGTTTGTTAATCATACTTCCCATAAGTTATGGGTTTATCAAGTATGCGGTTTATATAACAACTCTTCCGTTTAAGTATTACTTTTGGCCCATATTAGCTAGTTTAATATGGAGCTCAACACAGTACACAGGTATGATAGACGACTATCTTATCTTACTAATATGTTGTGCCGCAGGCATGGCAATGAAGTATTTGAAATTCAGTAGAGTGAGTTTCTTAATTGGTTTTATTCTTAGTGCTAGATTAGAATCAAGTTGGGTGCAGTTTGACACATTTGGTTATGGATGGAGTGATCTATTACTTGAGCCGTTGCCAGCTATATTCTTAATTCTAGCAGTTGCGGCTGCAATTTGGGGATTATTTTTTAATAAAGCACGTATTGATTTCGTATAAGGAGATAACGATGAAAAAATTACTAACTGGTGCGATTACCGCACTTATAATGACAACAACTTCTGTTCTGGCAGATATTACATTAGTTGTGCCACAAGCGGCAGGTGGCGGTACAACAGTGTGGGCAGAGATTGTTACTAAAGAATTAGAACGGCACTTAGGTGAAAGAATTGTACTTAGATTAATTCCCGGCGCTCGTGACATTCCTGGTGTCAACGCATTTCATAATGATTTACGATTTGATGAAAACACAATTGTAGTAACACACGGCGGTAATGGTGTATCATTCCTACAAGAAGAAGTAGACTATAACTATGCTGACTATGATTCAATCGGACTAATGAACTTAAACATTATTGCTGGCAAACGTATCGACAATGACATGTCAAATCCAATATTTGCGGCAGGCAGCGGACAAACACCAGAAGCATATGCGATGACAATGCTTATTTGTGGACCAGATAAGACAGTTGACGAATATGTTGATTGTTTTAAAGAGAATGTTACTTGGGTAAAGGGCATGAGTGGTGGCGAGAGACGCCTAGCATTTATACGTGGCGAACTAAACGGCACTCGTGAAAATCCAGCAGCATACAAAAAGTATGTAGGTCCTGACGAAAATGCAGAAATTTGGTTCCATCATGGTATTCTACAGGCAGATGGCTCACACACAGATGATCCAAACTATCCTGGTTATCAGTTTGAGATCCTTTTTGAACAGCTTTGGGGCGTAGCACCAAGTGGTGAGTTTTACGATGCGTACAAGTTGGTTAAATCGTTCAGAGATGGTTTACAAAAAGCAATTTGGATTAATAAAGGCAACCCTGAACTACGTGACCGTCTTGTGGCAGCAATGATTGCGATGTCAGCAGACGCCGATAGTGTGGCTGCTATCCAAGCAAAGGTCGGCAATTATGATTGGATTATTGGCTCAGCAGGAGATGCTCACAGAGATATGCTAATGAGTTTTATTACTGAGCCAGCACTGCGTAACTTAGTAAAGTTTAACATAGCAGCATTAGGACTCAATAGTATTTACAAAGAAGAATTAATTAAGTAAATGAATAAGACTGTACCAATAATATTTGTTAGTTTTGAACCAGGAACCAGAGGGCATTATCTTGCCAGAGTGATTGCTAGTTTATCTAATGTACATTGGTACAGTCATCCTGATAATGGAATACATCCTTGGAATATCAACAGTGCTAAAGACAGCACTATAAGACAACGCCACGCTTTCCCCAACCATTTCGATAGAATTACTGATCTTGGAAGATTGCCACCTACATGGGATTATGTAGATAGATTCTTTTCTAGTGAATCTGATTATTATGAGAATATATTCTGGCCTGACTTTAATAAGAAAGTTCAATGTATTAACAAGACACTTGTATATTGTACACACAGTAGTCCAGACCAATTGATAAAACAATTTCCTACTTCAAAGATACTAAGTGTTACTGAACCTGTTGATACTATTATACACAAGTATACACGAACAACTGCGTTATTTCCTGGTTATATTCGTATGAAGGAGATAGTACAAGATGACAATCCATGGCTCAATCAGTTAACTGAGTGGCACAATCAAAAGAAAGATTTCACATTTAGAGATGTCTGGGCACAAGAGACACATGGAATATTTTATACAGATAGTCTTAGTACACAGTATGAAAATTATTTAAGAGATCATTACACGCTTAAATACCAGAATAGATTACTGGATCATCCAAACACATTACGTATTAAAATGCATCCAGACTGGCGTGATATCAAGAAGTTTTTGGATATATAAATAACTACATAGTTAATTATTTTGAGGCTATTATGAAAAAATTAGATAACAAATATGACCTTGACAAGATTAGGCACGAACTAACCGTGTTGTATGAAGAATACGAAATTTATTTTGATTTGATCGGTCAGATATTAATACAGTCGCCCAATGGTGACAACTGGACTGACATTAGGGCGCCATATAAAATAGACCCTGATCTCAGGGAAACTGACTTCATCAAGCCAAACACACCAGACGATTGGGAAATGACTCGGTTCATGTTAGAGACTGACGTATGCCGAACTCGTGTGCTAAGACTCAAACCAAGAGAATGTTACTCCTGGCATCGAGACGTTGGAGATAGACTACATTTAGCAGTTGACACACACGAAGCTTGTTTCTTCATTGAAGATGGTAATATGCGACATATTCCATCAGACGGGCATCCATATAAAGTAGATGTGAGCTTACCTCATACTGCGTTAAATGGATCACTAGATATAATAAGAACACACTTAGTAGGTGTTCTTAGATGAAATAATGACCGATGGGATACCGACGACCCATAGCGTCCAACTATCACTAACTTAAATAAAAAATAGTATTAAAAATATATTGACAATTAATCAGTATAGTGTTATAGTAATAACATAAGTGTTAGAAAAGGAACAAACATGAACAGAACTTTGACTACAATTGCCGCAGTAGCGGTAGCTACATTCGGATTCACTAATACAGCAAGTGCCCAGGAATGTGGCGATATTTCAATGGCAGGACTCGGCTGGGGTTCGGCATCAATTTTAGGTGAAATTGACAAACTAATTCTTGAAGAAGGATTTAATTGTAACGTGACCTTGATCCCTGGCGGCACTGTGCCGTCGTTTACATCAATGGTAGAGCAAAACGAACCAGACGTAATGGGCGAACTATGGCCAAATGCCGCAGGCATTGATACATATAATGCCGCGCTAGCAGAAGGACGTATGTCTGAGGCAGCCGATCAATCACCAATCGGCGGCGTAGCAGAAGGTTGGTATGTGTTGCCAAATATCTTGGAAGCACATCCAGAACTAACTACACTCGAAGCAGTGTTGGCACGTCCAGATTTGTTTCCTCATCCAGACGATGCGAGTAAGGGCGGATTTGTAACTTGTCCTCCAGGCTCTGGTTGTCAGATTTCCAACGCTAACTTGTTTGTAGCATATGATATGGAAGCCAAAGGTTGGAAAATGGTTGATCCAGGATCATATGCGGCAGAAGACGCTACTATTAGCAGTGCGTATGATCGTGGCGAAGCATGGTTTGGTTACTATAGTGCGCCAACTGCCTTTATTGGCAAATATGACTTGCGCATTCTAGATTGGGGCGTAGAGTTTGGCGGTCAGGAAAACTGGAATTGTATCACAAAACCAGATTGTCCAAACCCACAACCATCCAGTTGGACAAGCTCGTTTGTTCGTACTGTGTTTACGGAAAAATTTGCGACTAACGGACATCCTGATGTACGTGCGTACTTAGGTACTCGTGTTATCCCAGGTCCAGTAATGAACGAACTATTGTTATTCATGGATGACAACCAAGCGTCACCAGATGAAGTAGCAGAGCACTTTATTGCTAACTACGACATGTGGAAAGAATGGGTATCAGCAGCGGTAGCTGATGAACTAGTAGACTAACATGAATTACTTTGTCGAGTTTCCAGAATTGTCAAGAGATTCTTTGCGGATTATTAAAAAATCCATAGACAACTCTTTTAGAGAATTCTCTCGCAGCTATGGAGACTCGATAGAAGTATTTTTTTATCCACTTAAAGTTTTTATGACATGGATAGAATGGACATTAGTCACCGCCCCTTGGCCCTCAACGATGTTATTCTTCGTGGGGGTCATTTATTATTTTACACACAATAAAAAGCTAGCCTTCTTTAGTGTACTCTATATGATGTTTATTGGAGTATTCGGACTGTGGGAAGATACGATGTATACTATATCGTTGGTTATTGTGTCTACAATAATAAGTGTAACCATTGGTATTCCAATTGGTATTGTGATGGCAAAAAGTAATAAAGTACAAAGTATTCTGAATCCTGTACTTGATGTTATGCAAACTATTCCTATTTTTGTTTACCTTATACCAGTTGTAATGTTACTAGGATTAGGAAAGATACCTGGCGTAATTGCTATGTGTATATATGCTATTGCTCCTATTATACGTTTAACTAATCTCGGCTTACGACAAGTTGACACTGGTATGTATGAAGCAGCAGCTAGCCTGGGAATGAAACCATTTCAAATACTACGAAAAATAGAATTACCACTTGCTAAACAAAGTATACTAGCTGGAACTAATCAAACTATTATGATGACGATTAGTATGGTTGTTATTGCTAGCATGATCGGCGTCCAAGGGCTAGGAGTAAGTGTATTACAAGCTGTGCAAAATCAGTACATCGGTAGCGGACTCATTAGTGGAGGCGCTATAGTAGGGCTTGCTATTATTTTAGATCGTGTTGTCCAAAATGCCAAGTAAGTTTATGGTAGGAACAATGCTATGGGGCACAAGAACGTCAGCATCAGAAGCACACAACATAATTCGTGTAGCATTAGACGCTGGCATTAACACTTTTGATACTGCTCAGAAGTACCCTACGTTTCCTTATAATGATCAGACATTTGGACTTAGTGAAACTATACTTGGCGACTGGATAAGAAAAAACTCTACACATATACAAGTTAGTACTAAACTGGCTAGCCCCGTACAACCCACGGATATACGACAAGCAGTTGACGATAGTTTAACACGCCTAGGCACAGAGGCAATAGACTATTGTCATATACATTGGCCTAATAGATCGCACTATCACTTCAGACGAGTGTGGGACTATGATCCAACAATCACCGACACCATTACTACTTTGGATTACTTTGATGAATGTAGTGATATATTAACTCAATTGTCAAGTGAAGGCAAAATAAAACATATCTGTATGAGTAACGAAACTGCTTGGGGGATCACACAGTGGGCAGGGCGGGTAAAGTTATCTTATGTACAACAAGAATATAGTTTGTTACACAGACTTTTTGAGTTAGATGTAGCGGAAGCGTGCCATCATAACAACGTAAAACTGTTAGCATGGAGCCCACTTGCTGCTGGGCTATTAACTGGAAAATATAGTGTAGCAGTAACTCCATCAGAAAGCAGACGTTCGTATGGTTGTCTCGGACCACGTGATAATCCAAATGTGTGGGAACCCGTCAGAAAATATAAACAGATTGCTGATGACCTAGGTGTGGATTTGTCGCATCTAGCAATAGCTTGGTTGCAGCGTAACCCACAACTTGAAGCTATAATACTAGGAGCAACAACCAGCCAACAACTTAGTTATAATCTGTCAGTAAAATTAGTTTTGGATACATCAACAATAGAAAAAATTCAAGCAGTATATCGTGAGCATCCGTTGCCGTTTTAAGCAATAGTTAATGCAAACCTGTCGCCAGTGATACCGTGTACAGTGTGCCATTGATCAACCTGAAGTTGATGCCAACGTCCAGCTTCAACTATTGTTTCTTCTAACTTATCTCCAAACTCATCAGAATACCACACAGTGCTAACATCTGTACCACCAGCGTCTATTAGATAGTTGATAGCAATCTCACGTCCGCGGTCTACATGACACGGAATGTCACGAGTTAATGTTTGGTATCTAAACTTCGTATACTCAGGAAATATACCACGTAACCACTCAGCTAACTCATCTGGGCATTCGTGTATTGTATAATTTTTTGTAGCACCGCCAAAGATGTTTGGTAGTTGTCTTACGCTGTGTAAGTCCAACAATAACTCCTGTGGAGGCACGGGATGGTCTAAATATTTATAATACATGATTGAATAATTCCTTTTGACCATCGGTGTGTAAGGCAATAAAAAATTGATAACCCATAGTGTCATTAATTGTACGAGCCGCATGCATAACACTTGTATCAATTACATACAACCTACCAGCTTCTATTTGCTCTGGAGGATAATCAACAACTTCTGGATTCATACTAGGCACCATTGCTGGCATATCGCATCTGCGGAAATTTTTGTCAAATTGTATACGTGACACTTCAGGATTGTTAGTCCCCCATAATCTCAATATAGGACTAGGGAACCATGTATCAACATGTGGATGAAAAAATGTTTCAGCATCCCATCTAAGTATACAACTGCGCAACATGTATTGTTTAAGATCATTTAATGGATTAAAACATGATTCAGCCAATACAGGAGTTGGTGTTGTAAAGTCCCTATCATACACTGGATTGTCAATTAAATCACCAGTTGGTCGATTCCATTCATCCAGTGGGTAACATATTATTTCTGGGTTGTTGTACATGCTGCCGTTTTCATTTACCAGTGGCAATCCATACCGCGGCATGTGTTGTTTTTTTCTTCCCCAACTACGAAACGCATAATGATACTTTTTCATAGTCTCTTCAAAATCGTCTACATCAATCACAATGTCTGTTGGTTGCATTGGCATCGGGTGTAAGGCAGCGTATTCATCAAATTCAAGCATTTTTTCTTCCCATATAATAAAACATCCCGTTTACTTCACTAACTATATCTCCTGTAGCAAACCAATCATCATATACACAAATATCACCCTTTACGTACAATTCACCGTCAACAATCTTAGTGTCGCAATGTACGCTGTTGCCCATGATGTTTTCAGTTGTAGTAACCACATCGCCCGGATTAAATGTTTGATTAATTGCTACTGGTCCTACTTCTGTCATGCCCCAATTGGCGATAAACGTGGCACCACGATCAATAAATGATTGAATAATGCCACTATTTACTCTATCACTGCCGCACATAATGGTAATATCATTTAAGTTTACACTATTAAATCCTCGAGTTTTCATAACGGCACGAGCCATATCAGGTGTTAAGTGACTGTGTGTATAATCGGTAATCTGCCTAATCCAAGTATAAGCATTAAACTTTTGTATAGCAACTTCTGCTCCTATTTCAACAGCAGGCAGTGTTTGCGCAAGTAATCCACCAGCATGTGTTAATGTACACACTGTTAGTATACGACTGTTAGCAGTAATATCTTGTACTTGCCTAGATACATTGTTAGCAGCTTGTAGTTTTTGTGGTGTTTGGAATATGTGTTTATGCACACCAGTTGTGCCACTGGTTGATAGTTCTATGCCAGTACTAAGTATCTTTTTTAAAATTTCGTTCTGTTCCATCCACAATCCTCTTAGCTAGATAGTAAGGAGTAAACGGAAATAACCACGGCATAAAACTATGAATTATTCCTGTTACTAATATACCTAGTGCTAGTATATTATAATATGTAGCATAAGTCAAGTGTTTAAAATAACCAGCGCCTGCCTTTTTAAGATGTTTGCTGTCTAATAGCGTTGTAGTTTTCATTATTTAATTTCCATATATTTTGTTTTGTATAAAATACTTCGTCTGTTCTTACAAAGTCTACAATGTCATGTTTAGCTAAATGATAAAATATCCTATTAACTCCTGACATACGTCCACTTGCGTCATGATCTATATTTGTCGTAATGTATACTGGCGAATCGCCAGCATATTCTAATTGTAATGGCAACTGTTCACTAAAGCAATAACTCTGCATATGATATCTGTTTAGTCCAACGTCTCGTGAATATAGTTGCGCACCTCTAAACAATGCTCTATATCCATCCTCAAACGGATGTATACCACTTAAACTTATGATCTTGTCGTCTATATATGTAGCAAACCAAGCGCCAGATTCTAAACACCAATCCCATTTCATATTTTGTAGACTGGAGTTATTATTGTATCCAAGTTGTTCACATTTACGTACAAAAGAACTTACTTGTTCAATTTGTTGATTGTTAATCTGTGTTGATATCATTTATTTAATATAGATGCCATGTAAGATGCCATGTCGAATTCATCGCTGACTATTTCTACTTGTGTATCCAATACAGTAATTGTTGAATTACTACCAAGAGCATCTATTTCTGAAAATTCTTCAAAGTATTGGTTAGCAACCTCTTCGGATATAAACATAGATACATATTTACTAATAGTTGAATCATCTGTTTTAATAACTTCTCCAACTATTGCTCTTCCATCTGATAAATATTTTTCCCAAATTGCCTGTTTTTCTTTTGTTAAAGTAGGCTGAGATGGATCTGAATTTCTTACAGTATTCGTGATTTTATAAAACATTCAATAGTCCCCTTCAATATTATTTATAGTTTCCGTTTGGGTATCTTGCTATCTGCGCTACTCACACAAGCATTGCTTATACATGGCATAGGCTTATCGAATAACTTAAATCCTGTTTCTAT
>TARA_R110000772_G_scaffold18526_2_pt1 | contig 11934 bp, 6 predicted proteins | sample TARA_R110000772 | Tara Oceans TARA_R110000772 (sample SAMEA4397948) | marine metagenome | biome: Polar Biome; feature: [SRF] surface water layer (ENVO:00010504); material: water (ENVO:00002006), including particulate matter (ENVO:01000060) such as... | depth 5 m | reverse complement strand
AAATCTTGCTTTAATAGTTCTATTTTTTTAACTAAATATTGAGGTAGGCCTCCTGTAGATAGGTGTGGAGCTACATATAGTAGTTTTTTCATATAACTTATTTGGTTTTGGGTAATATAACATCTTATTTTTAATATTCCAACCTTACTTGGTTTTTTTCTTTGGAGAAGAGGATGGTGGGGGTTTGGATGAGATAGTAACATTTTTTAAATCTTCCAAAGTAATATCTACTATTGGTATGTTACTATCTTTTATCTGTTTTGCTATTTTAGGTGTTAATTTTATCATAATTATCCTTCAGCATATCCTGGAAATACAAAATCTGTTCCACTTACATTTATCCTTAACCATACATCAGGTGTACCACACACATCATTAGGTTGTGAATTGGTAAATACATTTTCTATACCAAATGGACCTTCAGGTTGGAATTTCGGGGGTGTGTTATAGGGATTATCAACTCTTAAGGTATTTGTTCTTGTTAAACCAACATTTCTTAAAATGTTATTTGTATTATCTGCTATAACAAAATCTACTGAAGATACTTGAGTAGCTGAATCTGTTTTAACTAAGTAATCTGGGAAGTTTACAAATGCACCACCACTAATACCACTAGTACCATTTATACTAGTTCCACTTGTACCAGCAGCACCTGTTGTACCTGAAGTACCATTTGCACCACTTTGACCATTTGCACCAGTTACACCACTCGTACCAGTATTTCCAGAGGTTCCACTAGTACCATTTTTACCTGATGTACCATTTGCACCGTTTTGACCTGAAGTTCCTGCTGCTCCTGTTGTACCTGAAGTACCTGCTTTTCCTGAAGTACCATTTGCACCATTTTTACCTGAAGTTCCTGCTGCTCCTGTTGTACCTGAAGTACCTGCTTTTCCTGAAGTACCATTTGCACCATTTTTTCCACCTGTTCCTGCTGAACCATTTGTGCCTGAAGTACCTGCTTTTCCTGAAGTACCTGATCCTCCATCTGTACCTGAAGTACCGGCTGAACCATTAGTTCCGCTTACACCAGCAACTCCACTCTGTCCTGAGGTTCCGTTTGCACCATTTTTACCACTTGTTCCTGCAGAACCATTTGTTCCTGATAAACCTGATTTACCCGAAGTACCGGCGGCACCATTTTTTCCACCTGTTCCTGTTGAACCTGTAGTACCTGAAGTACCTGCTTTACCCGAAGTTCCATTTGCACCATTCTTACCTGAAGTACCTGCAGCTCCTGATGTACCATTTGCACCATTCTTACCTGAAGTACCTGCTGAGCCTGTGGTTCCACTTAAACCTGCTTTACCTGAAGTTCCGTTTGCACCATTTTTCCCACTTGTTCCTGCTGAACCATTAGTTCCACTTGTACCTGCTTTACCTGAAGTTCCATTTGCACCGTTTTTACCTGATGTTCCTGCCGCTCCTGAAGTGCCGTTTGCACCATTTTTACCTGATGTTCCTGCTGAACCTGTAGTTCCTGATAAACCTGACTTACCTGAAGTACCTGATCCTCCATCTGTACCTGATGTTCCTGCTGAACCATTAGTTCCACTTACACCCGATACCCCACTTTGTCCTGAAGTACCTGCTACTCCATTTTTACCTGAAGTTCCTGCAGAACCATTTGTTCCTGAAGTACCTGCTTTACCCGAAGTTCCGTTTGCACCATTTTTACCTGATGTTCCTGCCGCTCCTGATGTACCACCTGCGCCATTTTTACCACTTGTACCTGCAGAACCATTTGTTCCACTTGTACCCGATTTACCTGAAGTGCCATTTGCACCATTTTTCCCACCTGTTCCTGCTGAACCATTAGTTCCACTTAAACCTGCTTTACCAGATGTACCATTAGTACCATTTTTACCTGATGTTCCAGCAGCTCCTGATGTACCACCTGCGCCATTTTTTCCACTGGTTCCTGCTGAACCTGTAGTTCCACTTAAACCTGAAACTCCACTTGTACCTGAAGCACCATCTGTGCCTGAGGTTCCAGCTGAACCATTAGTTCCGCTTATACCTGATATCCCACTTTGTCCTGAGGTTCCGTTTGCACCATTTTTACCTGAAGTACCAACTGAACCATTAGTTCCACTTGTACCTGCTTTACCTGAAGTACCTGCATCTCCATTTTTACCTGATGTTCCTGCGGATCCTGTAGTACCTGAAGTATTAGATGTACCACTTGTACCTGCTACTCCATTTTTACCTGATGTTCCTGCTGAACCATTTGTACCTGAAGTACTTGCTAAACCTGAAGTACCTGCAGCACCATTTTTTCCACCTGTTCCTGTTGAACCCGTGGTTCCAGAAGTACCGGCTTTACCTGAAGTGCCGTTTGCACCATTTTTACCTGATGTACCTGCAGCTCCTGAGGTTCCGTTTGCACCATTTTTACCACTTGTACCTGCAGAACCATTTGTTCCACTTGTACCAGCTAAACCGCTTGTACCTGATCCTCCATCTGTACCTGATGTTCCTGCTGAACCATTAGTTCCACTTACACCTGATACCCCACTTTGCCCTGAGGTTCCGTTTGCACCATTTTTACCACTTGTACCTACTGATCCGTTTGTACCTGAAGTACCTGCTAAACCGCTTGTACCTGATCCTCCATCTGTACCTGATGTTCCTGCTGAACCATTTGTACCTGAAGTACCTGCTAAACCGCTTGTACCATTAACACCATTCTTACCTGATGTACCTGCTGAACCTGTAGTTCCTGAGGTACTAGCTAAACCACTAGTGCCTGCTATTCCATTTTTACCTGAAGTTCCTGCTGAACCATTTGTACCTGAAGTACTTGCTAAGCCACTAGTTCCTCCATCTCCATTTTTACCTGATGTACCTGTTGATCCTGTGGTACCTGAAGTACCACTAAACCCTGAAGTACCTGAAGCACCCGTTCCACTTGTTCCTGTTGAACCTGTTGTACCTGAAGTACCACTTACACCTGAAGTACCTGATCCTCCATCTTGTCCTGAAGTTCCAGATGAACCTGAAGTTCCACTAATTGCAGAAGCTCCACTACCACCTGCTGTACCTGAAGTACCTGCAGAGCCATTTGTACCTGAAGTACCTGCTAAACCTGAAGTTCCTAATCCACCAGTTTTACCTGATGTACCTGTTGAACCATTTGTCCCAGAAGTGCCTGCTAATCCTGATGTGCCTGAAGCACCATCTATGCCTGAAGTTCCTGAAGAACCATTTGTGCCACTAATCGCAGAGACTCCACTAGCACCTGCTGTACCTGAGTCTCCTGTTGTACCTGAAGTACCTGTTGAACCACTTGAACCTGATGTACCACTTAATCCACTTGTACCATTATCTCCTGTTTTACCAGAAGTACCTGTTGAACCATTTGTACCACTTGTTCCTGATAATCCTGAAGTACCTGAAGTACCATCTATACCTGATGTACCTGTTGAGCCTGTCGTACCTGAAGTACCACTGAAACCTGAAGTACCGGAAGCACCTGTACCACTAGTACCTGTAGATCCTGTTGTACCACTTGTACCACTTATACCCGAAGTTCCAGATGCTCCATCTTGTCCTGATGTACCACTTGATCCTGAAGTTCCACTTATAGCAGAAGCTCCACTATCACCTGCTGTACCTGACGTTCCTGCTGAACCATTTGTACCACTTGTTCCTGATAATCCTGAAGTACCTGAAGTACCATCTATACCTGATGTACCTGTTGAACCATTTGTCCCTGAAGTACCTGCTAATCCTGAAGTGCCTGAAGCACCATCTATACCGGATGTGCCTGAAGAACCATTAGTTCCACTAACACCTGAAACACCACTATCTCCTGATGTTCCTGAATCCCCTGTTGTACCTGAAGTACCTGTTGAGCCACTTGAACCACTAGTACCTGATAATCCACTTGTACCATTTTCTCCGGTTTTACCTGATGTACCAACTGAACCATTTGTTCCTGAAGTACCTGATAAACCTGAAGTACCATTAGTACCTGTTTCTCCTGAAGTACCTGTAGAACCGTTTGTTCCTGAGGTACCTGATTTACCTGAAGTTCCAGAAGCACCAGTACCACTTGTACCAGTTGAACCTGTAGTACCTGAAGTACCACTTACTCCTGAAGTGCCTGAAGCACCATCTTGTCCTGAAGTTCCTGAAGAACCTGCTGTACCACTTATACCTGAAATACCGTTTGCTCCTGAAGTTCCTGTTGAACCTGTAGTACCTGAAGTACCTGCTAAACCTGAAGTGCCATTAGTACCTGTTTCTCCTGAAGTTCCTGTTGAACCTGTTGTACCACTTGTACCAGCTAATCCACTTGTACCAGAAGCACCATCTATACCTGAAGTACCACTTGAACCTGAAGTTCCACTTACTGCTGAAGCTCCACTGTCACCTGCTGTACCTGAAGTACCTGAAGAACCTGTAGTTCCTGAAGTACCAGTTGTTCCTGAAGTACCTCCAGCTCCATTTTGTCCTGAAGTACCTGCATCTCCAGAAGTACCTGCTGAACCTGTTGTTCCTGAAGTACCACTTAAACCTGAGGTGCCTGAAGCACCATCTATACCTGATGTGCCTGAAGAACCATTAGTTCCACTAACACCTGAAATTCCGCTTTGACCTGAAGAACCAGTATCACCTGTTGTACCACTTGTACCTGTTGTACCTGAAGTACCTCCAGCTCCATTTTTACCTGAAGTACCTGCATCTCCAGAAGTACCTGCTGAGCCAGTTGTTCCTGAAGTACCTGATAAACCACTTGTTCCTGATCCTCCATCTGTACCTGAAGTTCCTGAAGAACCTGCTGTACCACTTATACCTGAAATACCGTTTGCTCCTGAAGTTCCTGTTGAACCTGTAGTACCACTTGTACCACTAAATCCTGATGTACCTGAAGCACCTGTACCACTAGTACCTGTAGATCCTGTTGTACCTGAAGTACCACTTAAACCTGAAGTCCCTGATCCCCCATCTGTTCCTGAAGTTCCTGAAGAACCTGCTGTACCACTTATAGCAGAAGCTCCGCTAGCACCTGCTGTGCCTGAAGTACCAGATGATCCTGTTGTGCCTGAGGTACCACTAAATCCTGATGTACCTGATTCTCCAGTACCACTAGTACCTGTTGAACCTGTAGTACCTGAGGTACCTGATAAACCACTTGTTCCTGATCCTCCATCTGTACCACTTGTACCTGAAGAACCTGCTGTACCACTTATACCTGATATCCCATTTGCTCCTGAAGTTCCTGAAGAACCTGTAGTACCTGAAGTACCACTTAAACCTGAAGTACCATTAGTACCAGATTCACCTGAAGTACCCGCACTACCTGAAGTGCCAGATGTACCTGAAGTACCTGATCCTCCATCTATACCTGAAGTTCCTGAAGAACCTGCTGTACCACTTACACCTGAAATACCGTTTACACCTGAAGTTCCTGAAGAACCGGTTGTTCCTGAAGTACCACTAAATCCTGAAGTACCTGAAGCACCTGTACCACTAGTACCTGTAGATCCTGTTGTACCTGAAGTACCAGATAAACCGCTTGTACCTGATGCTCCATCTTGCCCTGAAGTACCACTTGATCCCGAAGTTCCGCTAACTGCAGAAGCTCCACTATCACCTGCCGTACCACTAGTTCCTGAAGAACCTGTTGTTCCTGAAGTACCACTTGTACCTGATGAACCTGAAGAGCCGGCTGTACCTGAAGTACCACTTAAACCTGATGTTCCCGAACCTCCATCTATACCTGAAGTTCCTGAAGAACCTGCGGTACCACTTATACCTGAGGCACCATCTGCACCTGAGGTTCCTGAAGAACCTGTTGTTCCTGAAGTACCACTTGTACCTGAAGTACCTGAAGTACCTCCTTCTCCATTTGCTCCTGAAGTACCAGTATCACCTGAAGTACCAGCTGAACCAGTTGTACCTGATGTCCCTGAAGTACCGTTTGTACCTGTTGTACCTGAATTACCACTAGTACCTGATGATCCATTCACACCAGAAATACCTGACGTACCAGTACCACTAGTTCCTGAAGTACCTGTTGTTCCTGAGGTACCATTTTTACCTGATGTACCTGAAGATCCATTCTCTCCTGAGAAACCTACAGTACCAGATGAACCTGAAGTACCAGAAGTTCTTGATAAACCTGATTGGCCATTAGTACCAAAAGTACCTGCGGTACCTGATAAACCACTTGTGCCTGCGGTACCTGATAAACCACTTGTGCCTGCGGTACCTGATACACCACTAGTACCTGCAGTACCTGTTTTACCTGAAGTTCCTATTAAACCTGAGGTTCCACTTGTTCCTGAAGTACCTGCGGTACCTGATGTACCTGAATTACCTGAAGTTCCTGCTGAACCCGCAGTACCAGATGTACCACTTGTTCCTGATCCTCCCCCTGCTCCTGGTAAGGTTCTATATTGTATCTGTCCCGTAGAGGTGTCATAGGTTGCTACTGTAAGTAAATCTGCTCTTTCAGTAAGTGTATCAATTGTAAAAGGATCTGTTCCTTTTAAATCAAGGGAACCTGTTAATTTTAAATTTTGGGTATTATAATCAAATGTAAAGTTATTAGATCCTGATAGAGCAATGTTTGAACCTGAACCTGTTGCAAATTGTACATCTTGATCTGACCCACCTGCTGAGTCAGCTTCAGGAATATTTATCTGAACCCCTCCACCAACAAGAGAAGTTACATCTACTCCTCCCCCTACAAAATATAAAGATTGGGCATAGTTTACTTGGGAGCCTGTATAATATACTTGGATACCCCCAATACCGGGCATATTGCTTAAATCTATACTTTGGGATATAGGTGGATTACTACCAGTGTAGAAGAAATTAACTACATTACCTGCTAATGAACTTGAATAGAAGAGAGATGAAAAATTTCCATCTACTTCATTAAAAGTTAATTCCGAGCCTTTATTTTGTCTTAATATAATACTCATGTTTCTGTAAATGTTGATGGGTTATTATCACTTTCAATTTCAGGTTGGTTATTGGGTGTAAAATTGTTGGAAATATTACCACCTATTTGTGATGTTGTTTCTAAGTTAAATTTAATTTGGGCCTTAGAATTGAATTTTTTAATAGAAGTCATTTCTTTTTGAATAGTATCTGGAACTATGTATCCATATAATTTCAAACTAAAGGTTGATTTAACTATCCTTTCACCTCCTGTAACTAATTCTACAGGGGTTGCAAAATTATTTATTGTGGATTTAAATTGAAAGCGTTCTGGATTACCCCAGTAACTATCAGATGCATAATTAACAGCTTCTATAATTTTGTTTAGTTGTTCAATGTAGTATGTAGAAATAATAAAATCATATGTAATATTTACATAATCAGGCATTACTACGGCATAGTTCTGCTTAGTAGGGACTTGATTATTTAATATGTTAAAGTTATCATAGGTATTTTGTTGGGAATATGATTTAGTAAATATTTGAAGATTGTTAGGATTGTTAGCATCTAATTTATTAGCTAAACTTCTAACTTTTTCAATATTATTTCTTTTAAAAGTAATAATAGGCATCATTATTTTTCCTTTTAAATCTCTATAATACCCATCCTTTTGAACTTGCTTCCATCTTTCAGGAGAACCATAAATAAAAGGAACTTTTTGCACTACACCATTTTGTTGGACTGTAGGTTTAATTACATTATCCATATAATATATGATGGCTTCATCAATTTCTTTAAAACCTAAAGTAAAGGGTTTAACAGTATCATTTCTAAATGAAGTTTGTTCACCTCTGTTAAACTCTGGGTTAGGGTTAGGATTACCAGTACCTGAATATCCAACAGAACCTCCAGGGGGGTTGTATGGATTGATTTGAGAATTTAATAATTCTCTTTGAGTCTTTGGGGTTGGTATTTTTCCTTTTTCTGCCATTTATATATATCTTTCTTGAGTTATACCCACTTTATCTGCTGGAACATAATGTGCTTCACAAATTACTGAGATGTTACTCCCAAAATCTTGTAAATCTGGATTCCAATTTCCAGGTTGATTAGGATAATCAGGATTTTTACCCATAAAGTATTGGTTAGCTATAATATTATCTACTTCATAGTATCCTTCTTGATATAATATAATATCTCCTACTTCAGGTACCAAATCTGCTCCATAGTTATGATCTTCAGGAGCAAAGTTTTTGTTAAAATCTTCACCAGCTGTTAGTAAATCATCTCTAAGGAATTTAAAAGTAGCACCCCAACTAAAATCTGTACCTAAATCAGTTTCAGGATATTCTTGATCTTTTCTTTCTACTAAACAGTTTAATAAAACAGGACCCATATAGTATTTTTCCTCTGCGGATTCCCCATAGAGGTTAACTTTAGTTTCTTCTATTTTGTATTTGTAGAAAGCACACTGTTGGGTGATTATATCACCCATTAGTTCTCTATTTACGTGTCTAAATAGACTTATATCTCTTGCGCCTCCAAATAATGCCATATTTTATCCTATATAAATTGGGAATGGAACATTAGCTAATTCATCTTGAATGAATTTACTTTCAGCCGCTCTTCTTTCCAATAATTTTTCTCTTGAGGTTTCTCCTAAATAAGCTCTTAATCTATCAATTAATCTTTCTTTTTCATTTGTGGCAGCCGTAATTAAATCTCCCTGGTTTAATGTAACTGTATCTCCTGGGATTGGGACTGTTTGGTATTTACCACGTATATATCCTAACATTTCTTTACATAATGCTAAAGCATACTCAAATATCCAACTTCTACCTATTGAATTAATATCATCATAGTTAGGGTTAGTATAAGGAACATCATAAATATTAGAAATAGTACTACTTTCTCCTACTACAAATGAAGCATCTGAGCGTTCTGTGCCTAAAATATATTCAAAATACATTTCTTTTACAGTTCCATCGGGAATAGGGAATATTCTTAAATGATTGTTATGCATTTCAAATGAATAATTAGATCTTCTAATAGTATCACTCATCTCTATTTGTTGAATTACCTGTAAGTCATAATTTAAAGGCATTAATACAAAGTTAATTGCTGGGGAATAATCACCAAAACCAAAACTATCCATCATATTCATAGCGCCCATTCCAGTACCTACATAAGGATCAAAGAATTTTACTATTGCCGGAGGGGATTCATAATATACCCTCATAATTTCAATATCATGCTTTTTATAATGGGGGATATTAACTTTTGCCCATTCTTCTAAATTATAATCTTGTATAGATGCTGTTAATTGAACGGATCCTTTATGCCAATCTACATTTCCCCCAGTTCCGGCTTCAACACCATATTGTTCAGCCATTTGGATAATTCTACCTAAGTTAGGAACAACTACTGTACTTTCAATATCCATTTTAGATGCATCTGCACCTTCTAAAGTTAAATAATTATCTCTAACTTTATAACCATATAATTCATTAGCATATATAGTTACTGCTTCTTCTAATGCAGCATAAAAATTAAGATTTTGTAATTCTATATCTACAATAGGATAACCTAATCTACGGGCTGCGAACACCGAAAATTTATCTGCGTCTTTTTGGAACTCCGGGTCATTGTCATAAAATCCAAAAGGTGTATCCCCTGGAGAAAATGAACTTGAACCGGGCCATATTGCTATATTTGCCATATTTTTTCTTTTATGCGTTATCTGAATTAACTACTACATACTCAACATCCATACTTTGACTAATAGCATATACTTTAATAAATTCTATATCTTGTCCAAAAAATCCTTTAAAAGCACTTCCTGTAACTTGTGGTCCTGAAAACATAAGAGAAGATGTAGGCAATAAATTCATTGTCCAATAGCTTCTATTTCCATTTTCTGTAAAATCACTTAAGGTTAAAGTGAAAATAGAGTTAGTTGCATTACCTATATTAGTACCATCTACTGTTAAAGTTTCACCTACTGAATATCCAGTTCCGGATGTTGCAATTTTGGCTTGAAATACTCCAGTTGATATATTACTTGAAGATAAAGCATTTAAGTCTACTTGTGATGAATTTTGCACATTTCCAGCTCCTAAAACAGCAGTATAATCTGAACTTACGGTTCCAAATCCTAAATTTGTTAATTGAGCATCTGTGATTGTAATAGTTTGTCCTGATTGGTAACCAGTACCAATATTTTTTACTGTTACGGTTGAAATTACTCCAGCTGTGGAAACTACATCTACGGTTGCTCCTTGTCCTGTTGAAGTATAAATTGCAATTTCTCGTGTTATGTCATTTGTTACAGTTGGGGCTACACTATTAGTTAAAACTTGGGTATTTATTAATTGACCTGTTCCTAACTTCCCAGATGCTATGTTTAAAGCATCACCTACAACATATCCTCTTCCTACATTTGAAACTGTTACTGATGTAACTGTAGGTGCTTCAGGACTAGCTCCTGATACTATTACTGAAGCGGTTGCAAAAGTACCAGTACCTCCTTCTAAGGGAACAACGTAAGTACCCGGGGAACAATTAGTTGCATTAGTTGATATGGCTAGTACATCATTTGCGATTAAAGACGATGATATGTCGATATCTAACGTTATACCTGATCCACTAAAACTAGATGTTGTGGGAATACTTGAATATAAACCCGTAACACCACCTACACCACCACTTGTATATGATGAAGTTAAATCTGTACCTATAATTCCTTGACCATCGGGTGCTTTTGAAGAGGTAAAAGTAACAGCTAAATTAGCTGTTGTGTCTAGGTTAGTAATTCTAACATATTTTAAACTACTTGAAGGAAATGTTCCGGCACCTGGTTTTATACCATTCACATTAATCAAATCAATTGAAGTTGTTGGGGGTATAGTTACAATTCTCCTATCTACATTAGTAATATTTCCTAATGAATAAAAAGTTTCATTTGTAGTTTTTATACCTTTAACTATATGCTCTTCCTTTATTTTTGTTTGGAAGGTTGTGGGTGTAATATTTGATGCCATTTAGTATTTTTGTTATAAATATTAGAAAAAAATTTCCCAATTTAAAAGACGGTGAAGTGAATGATTTTTATTTTTTAGATCGACCCGATGTGCCAGTATTTCCTAATTTTAAACCTCGAGCTTCTGCTTCTTCATATATTTTAATCAAATCATCTACAATAGGATCTCTATGATTTTTTAATAGTGTTATACCTATGGCATTTTTAATTTTACGCATTGATGTATATAAAAATCTAAACCCTGATTCTCGTTTTGACTTTAAATCTGTTTGATGATCGTCACCACATATAATCATTTTAGAACGTAAACCAATTCTAGTTGCTATCATTTCCATTTGATCGTGAGTAACATTCTGGGCTTCATCTACAATAATACATGAATCTAAAAATGTTCTACCTCTCATGAATGCTAAAGGTACAATTTCAATTTTTCCATCTTCAATAAGTGCTTCTACTTTTACTTTATCATATAAAGCAAACATATTTTGATAGATTGGTTGAATCCATGGATCCATTTTTTCTCGTAAATCACCAGGTAAGAATCCTATTTCTTCTTTCGATACTGTAGGTCTAGTGATAATAATTTTTTCATAATGTCTTCTAAGAAGACCATCTAATGCGATTTGCACTGCTAGTAATGTTTTACCTGATCCTGCTTTACCAGCTAACATTGTTATGGTATTTTCTAATATTTTAGATTTGGCTTCTTTCTGCTCTTCATTTAAAGCAAGTTTAAATTTAATAGGATTTTTAATAACTCTTTTTTTTCTAAATACTTCATCTTCATGATGGTTTGAGGTCATATCTTTCATATTTTATTTGAAATAACTTTTTGTCAATTATACATATGAAAAAAAAAAGCCCCGCTTACGCGAGGCTTCTTAAATTAATAATCTAGGTTAGATTAGATAGAGTTTAAACCACTAACTAAGATCTTACCATAGAATTCTGGACGAACCACTTTCTTAGCGTAACGTGTCAATAGACCTTTACGTGGT
>TARA_R110000772_G_scaffold37030_2_pt1 | contig 11935 bp, 4 predicted proteins | sample TARA_R110000772 | Tara Oceans TARA_R110000772 (sample SAMEA4397948) | marine metagenome | biome: Polar Biome; feature: [SRF] surface water layer (ENVO:00010504); material: water (ENVO:00002006), including particulate matter (ENVO:01000060) such as... | depth 5 m | reverse complement strand
TGGATCTGGCAATGGCAAGATCACTAGTGGAGCAGTAGATGGTATCACGCTAAATCCTAGAGTAGGTAATTTAAACAAAGTTCTGGGTCAGTTCGGATTCGACATACCAGGCAGTATGGTAACATCAATTAAAGTAGCGGGTGAAACATACGCATATGACACGCTACTTACGGCAAATCCATTACATATAGGAATGGGATGGTCATCATCATACAAGCACGAAGTTACAGCGGGAACAATAAGCGGTACAGGAAGTTGGGCTGTTGATCCTGACGCACCTGTTGGTGCGGCACAGACTGTTGGTAATCCTAAATACACTATGACAGTACTAAATGTCAAATACTTAGCTGTAGGATCTAAAGTAAGATTTGCCGGGTCAACTCACTCAGCTTGGTCTAATCCTAACGGAGTAATTACTGGCATCGTAGAGTCTGTCTCAGCGGAATCAGCGGGAGAGAGAACAGTAGTAGTTTCATATCCAGGTGGTGGTGGTGGCGATACGCAAGTATCGACTAATCTGGCAAACGGTACCGGCGGTACAATAAATATAATCGATAACTTTGTGCTGGCACAAGGAAGGATAATCTAATATGTCTAGTATAACAAATGTAAATAATAACTCAAGTGTAGTGAACGTAGGCAGAACTACTCCGGTCTCACCAGGAATTCAGCCCGCTTCTAAATCTATTCCTGTTGTCATCGCATCAGACCAAACTGCTATTCCAGTAGAAGAGCAAAATAAAGTACAGTCTGAAGTAGCACTATCACTTCTTGGTATTCCTCGTGCTGAAGTTGCGTTGGGCATCTTCGCAGATGTTAACACATATGATGTTAACCCGAGTGAGTGGTCAAGTAGCCCACAGTATCACGTTGCTGGTCACGGAATTAAGCATCTTCCAAACGAAGCTGGTGCACTTGTAGAAGCGCCTAGAAACAAAACAGCAGTACTGACATCGAAACGTTTCTTTAGATATCAGCCTGGTCGTGTATCAGCCGCTACATTCGGTGTTAAGTCAACCGTATCTCAAGCAGACTACGCACAGAATCCAGCTATTCGTAAGTTTGGTATCTATGACAACTTTGATGGATACTTCTGGGAAACAAGAAATAACGGCGAAGAGGATAACTTCTCAGTCGTAAGACGTTCACAATCATTAATCAAGAATCCTAACTCTCCCTATGGTAATGTTGGACTATCTTATCGTGGTAATCTGGCATCGGGTAGAGGTTCAGTTACTATCGCACAGAACGATGACTATCGCATTATCGGTCTAGGAGAAAGCGAAGCTGTTACCGTAGCGAATCTCTTACCAAAAGACAGAGAACTAGTTCAAAATACTAGATTCGCAATAATAACAGCCGCACTTACCGCCGCAGGCGTGAACTACACGGCCTTAAAAGACGCCATTAATGCAGTAAGTGGCTTTAGTGGAGAAACAGCCGCTAGTGTCGAAGCTAAATGTGTACGTGACTTAGATTTCTGGATTGACTTCTATCTGCTTGATATGCAGTGGGGTGGAGATGGACACACACGAACAAACACTACTAACTATATTACCGCAGTCCTTCCCGCTATCGCAACATATGAACGACCTGTACATGCGGCATTGAGAACGCAACTTCTTGCAGTATCAGGATTATCCACTGCAGGTACTAATAAGATAACTGCGCTGACAGCTATCACTACGTCCGCATTTGCTGGCAGTACAATTGCTACTCAAATGGCAGGAGCAACTTACGGTAGTAGAGATAAATTCGAAACTATCATGATGACCAAAAAGCATTATTGGGCTTATGTGGTATCTAAGAAGACAGAACTTGGTGTAGTAATTAATTACGCATCCTACTCAGCTGGACTTGGACAATCTTTAGGTCTAACTCCTGAAGACATTCTATATAAATGTCAACGAGACGTTGGATATATCATTGAAGGATATGCAAATGATATCATCGGTGGTGGTAATGCAGAAACTAAATTCAACATGTCTATGTACTTTAAAGGCGACGGGATGTCTATCTACTCCCAGATAACTGGAAGCACTCTTGCTGAAACAGAACGCCACACTCACCTTAGGAACTTGATTAGAAGTGAACTTGCTGGTGACGTAGGTACGAACTACGGATTTGGATACTCGGCCACTTCATCAGAATTAGTTAAGCTGAATGATCTTTCTGTTAAAGTAATCAATAACTTTCAGATTGAAAACCTCGATAGCATGGAGACGGGAACTAAAGCTTTCGCTGGTAACTTAACAGTGGTGAGAGACGGACTTATAGTAACTCATGCAGCCGTGTTTGATCCATCATTACTAAAAGAACAGAAGAAGATTCCGGCAGTATCATCTACAGCGAATCAACTTAAACTGACAGAAGGTCATGTAACTTTTGGACAGCACGTAAAAGTTTCATGGACAGGAACAGCGGCAACGATAGGAACATTAGCTAACAACACTATCTACAAAGTTAAACGAGTTTATGGTCCTAAAGGCAATGAGTTTGCGCTTGTTAACGAATCGGGTACTGCACAGACATTCACTATTGCAAATACTACCACCAACGTTACTGGATTATACGTATGCACTGTCGTGCCGTTCATTATACCAGCTGATTATAATCCAAATATTTGGAGAGGCACTGGTAGTTCATCGATAGGTGGCACGAACGGAGCTACTTATACTGGATCAAATGGTCATGCTTTCTTAAATATTGACGCAGAAGGAGCAGAAGATGGCAAGCTACCTAAAGGAATGGTATTCCCTTATATGTACGCTAGTGATCAGAATCTAAACAGCAATGACTATGCCAACAGCTTACGTGTTGGCTTCATCAACACAGCAATTGATGTATCGAGTAATACTGGCACATCAACTAATCCAGACGGCGGTCTTGCTAGAGTAAGAAGTCAAGTCGATAACGTCAACTTTGTTCCAGAATACGTCAACTGGATTAAGAACAATGTTAAGCCTGAATTCTGGGGCGTTTATGATTACCGTGTTCCAAGATCACGCTTCTCACATGATGCTCTTGACGGAAAAAGTAAAACTAATGTAGATGTCGATAAGAGAGTTTATAGTGACTTAGCTACTGGCGAAAGTGGTACAGTTAGACCTGGACAACAGGTTGTATTAGCTGGAGAAAGTTTAGCAGAAAGCATAACGAGTCTATACGACTTCGACTTCACTAAAGTTACCATGCTTAAGATTGAATTCTCTTGGTACGGAGCTGTTGGCGCATTGTTCTTAGCATACGTTCCCGTGTCAAACGGCGAAGCAAGATGGGTAAGAGTACATCATCTTCGTGCATCGAACCAATATAAGACAGCATCTTTGGGCAACGCTACTCTACCTATAACATACACAACTTATGGTGGCGGTGATCAGTACTCACTAGGTGATGGAGAAGATGTTAGTCCTATCGAGATGGGATATAACTCTAACTCACACTCAGTTGTTAAGTACGGATCATCATACTACATTGATGGTGGCGATAGAGGTACTGTTCGTCTATACAGTCATAATAACGAAGATACTGTAGAAGCTTATGGTAAGAGATGGTCAGTTTCAGGATCAGATACAACTCAGACATTAGACGGACTATCAACACCTGCAATTGCAGTTAGTAATTCAACTCTTACTAAGCCTTCGACAACAGTCGGTATTGTTAAGCCTACTTTCTTCCAAGGTGCAAGATTAAAGACTAACAATAAGACTGACCAAAACATTAGAGTGATTTGGGCAAATGATGACTATGTTTTCCTATCTTCAACTCCTCAAGGTGGTACATTCCAGCTTATTCCAGACAGAGCAGTCAACGTGTTCGGGTTAGAAACTAAGAAAGTTATTCTTAGTACAAGAGAGGGTAACGCAGTACGAAATAGAGTACAGGTTTATCCAACTAAACTCTCTGCATCTAATGGTGGTAATAACTCAGTAAGACTTCGTATGAAGAAGACTCCTACTTTCCAAACTAGTACTGCTGTGAGTGGAACACTCAGTCTATCAGCTAACTATGTAATTGACGCTAACAATGCGGCGCTGGCTGTCACTGAAAGTGCCACATATATGGCCAACGGTCAAGAAATATACGGTTGGTTTAGAGCAACAGTTGGCGTTGATAAGGTATCAGTATTTGGAAGACTGTATAAATTATCTGACTCATATTACTTCGAAATCCTAGAGACATTCAACGGCACGATTACAATCAACTCAACAGAGGATTTCTTACCTGATGGAAGATATCAAGTAGACGGAACAACCGTTGCTGCCGATGTCGTAACTAAGGGGACCACTGAGAAAGAAGGACTCAGTTCTATTGTAATATCTAGCAACACTGTTGTTCCTATTCCAAATACTGGCACAAATGTAGCGACTATATACTTACAACAGGGAACAGAACAACTTGACCTAAGTCCTTATTTTGATTACAATAAAGAATATCTATCATTCCCTTTAACTGATCAAGCAGATAGTCTTTATTTTGCAGTAGACTCAGACACTGGGGCTAATAGTGCTATTGATGAAATAAGTTTAGGTTGTACTTGGGAAGAACAATAAGCCATGCCAAAGCAGATCAAGATCGGGCTGGACAAAGTACCAGCTCCGGTTACGAAGCAGTTTACTCAGCTTATAGACATCGAAGGCAACTTACTTACTGATGCCGCGGGTAACCCACTTGTAACTGAAGACGAAGCCACACTAGGCTCGTTCGCAACGTCATCAAACGCTCTTTCGTTATTCTTGAATAACTTAGGAGAAGATCAGTCTATTCCAGTAGAGGAAAAATTCAGCGAGACATCTGAAGTTAGTAGCTCTCTACTTGGTATTCCTCGTGCTGAAGAACAGCTTTCGCTGTTCGCAGACGTTTCAACCTATGGACTAGACGAGGACAACTGGAACTACTACACGTTTTCGAATGCAACTTATCCTGGTCAATGGTATCGAAAAGAAGATCCTATATTTGGCAGAAGATCAAATCCCACGTTTAATGAGGGATCAGAAGAGCAGGCACTATACTTAAAAACGTTTCCATCTCAGTTCACATTTCCGGGAAGTACCGTAGCAGATAAACTGACTGCCCCGACACCCAGTATGAAAGCATACATGAACTTCATTGCGATGGGAAAGTATCTGTATAGCATATTCGTTGGTGTAGCCCCAACCTTTGCTAACTTAAATTTCTTAGACACTGATATCTATATTATTGATGCCTCTAAAGCTCCTGTAGCTTATCCTCCAGCTTTCTTCGCAGGCGGAGGAGCAATGTCCGATAGCGGTAACTTCTTTGACGTGGAATACGGCCCTGATCTACAAACATCATTCGATAAGATAGAAAGATGGACAGCATTTTTTCAAAAAATTGCTAACGGCGAAGACGAGTATCCCCTACTACCAAATCAGGGTGCGGCACCGCCTGAGTTTAAAGAACGATCTGACTATGTTTCTCTCAGAAATTTCGTTAACAATGACTGTCGCCCGGGTGGATCATCTAGTGCTGAGAACTTTGCTATTCTCGAAAGTAAGAAGACTTTCAGATATCAGCCTGGCAGAGCAAGCGGATTCACATTTGGCGTTCGAATGCAGACAGATAAGTCATCTAACTCGAACTTCATCGAGTGGGGTTGCTCAAACGACACAGATGAATATATGTTTCAGCTACGAGGTGTACAGCTAAACATCATTAGGCGTAGTACTATTCGTATGCCCGATGCACTACTAATCAGACAGGGTCTAGACCCTAACGTGCAATCATCTACAAAGATTTATCCTAAAGGCGTGGGCAACTCTGTGGGAATGTGGGAAACAGTTATTCCTAGAACTGAGTTTAATGGTGATAATCTATTAGGTAGCGGACCTTCTGGTTACATACTATCATCCGAAGATGTAACTATGTACAAGATAGAATTCTCTTGGTATGGAGCAATCGGTGCCAAATTCTATGCTTACATTCCTTCAGGTAATGGAGATGCTAGATGGGTACTCATACACCACTTAATAATAGAGAACGGTCTAGGCAAACCAGTACTAAACAATCCAGATTTTAAATTTAAGTATTTGATATATGCAGCCGACACTTCTAATATGAAGGCGCCCATATTTTTATACAAATACGGTAGTAGTTATTATGTTGACGGTGGAGATGAAGGTACAATTCAGCTGGTAACTACAACAACAGACACTAAGCAATTTCAGAATAGAACTCCCATAGTAGGAATCTTACCTAAACAGGAAATTGAGAATCAGGACGGCATAGGACTCACTAACTTTAAGAAGGCTTATCCATCTCAGGTGTCAGTTAGCAGTGATCTAGCTTGTCGAATTGATATAGAAGAGGTTGTTGGATCTCCTGACGGAGCTCATTATAACTTTTCTCCATCTTTGCACAATGGAGTACACGCAGACTCCAACGTCTATAACTTTCAGTATCAGCTAAACTCTAATAACACATTAGATATCGTTACGGGTGGTGCTGACGGTGATGCATTGCAATTAGACGATCAAGATGGTCATATCATCGCAGATGGTGTTTATAACCAATTCGTCAATTACGATGATGATAGTGAACACAAAACATTTACGATTAGAAGACGAAACGGCTCTCATGCCCTTGTAGACAGCACAGTACTCGACTCTAGTAAAACTGACGGATCAATAATTAGTCCGCTTGCTGGTAGCACATTCACCGGAAAGGTATCTAACTATAAAGCAGTGGCAGCTTCCACAGTCCCTATTGAGTCTAATGAATTTAAGATACATTTCTTGAATCCTATTGCTAGAGATCCATATGCCGGCGGAAGACACTTCGCAGAATTTGGCGTAGGCATAGTGCCATTCCTTCCCGAAATAGATACAATTAATGGTAACGTTTTAAGATTTAGAAATTCTGCTAACACACTAGAGACATTTGATAAGAATAAGTTCCCCTTTGTTGAATTCAGTTGCGTTGGAACACAGTTTGACTATGCCACTAAAACCGACTACGCTGAGTGGGATCCAGGCTATGGGCATAGATTCGCAGTTGATCCTAGATTGCCCAATCCAACTGGTGAGGACTCTGGAAGAGTATGTTCTATAAGGGGTCAAGTTCGTAACGAAAGTTATGATGTTGATGAAGTCGTTGAAGGAACTGGAATATATGACGGTCAATGGAAAGTCGTGTTTAACTCAACGCCACCATCATCAGCAGTACTTGACATAGCGGGTGGCACATCAGAGGTAGGTGTCGCTGACATAGGACTAAACTTATTCTACGTCACTGAGCCCGTCTTCAGCAATGAAACACAGAAGTGGTCCTTATATGTATCAGGTGATATCACAGACAGTGGAACTGGCACAGGAACTAGAGCGGTAACTGCTGTTCAAGTTAAAACTATCACACTAACAGATGATTTTCAATTAGAGTCGTATGATGATAACGGCGGTAAAAAGTTTACACATAGAGAATTTACGACAAGCAAGGCCGTTAGGTTTAATAGCCAACCACTATACTTAGTTATTGCCATGAAAGATGGTGCTAAAGTGAATTGCATCTTGGTTGAAGAGATTTCGAAAAATGGTGTTAACACTCATACGCCTGTGTTTATAAAGGATTCATCAACACTTACAGTAACTAATAGTGGAGGATCTTCTAATATCCTATCGCCCTCAGCTTTCAACAGCGAAAAAAGGTTATCTAGTATTCGCTTTGACTCATCAACCCTTAACCCATTGAGACCAGGAAGAGTATTATATTCGTTCTTTCTGGGCGCTAATACACCTCAGAAGATTGATCTGTCTAATATATTCGGTAGAGATCGAAAGGGTTTAGCCAGAGGTCTACTAAATAATAATGCAGTGTTCTTCACAGCTTCTAATTTAGATTCTACGAATGGCATTGGTGGATCACTGGGCAATCTTGAGATGACTATCACGGCAAAGGAACAATAATGGCATTTAGGGGACTTAACGTATCGTTGGCTCTGAACGATATCGACAATAAAGCAGAATCTCTTAGAAACCTAGGTCTCGATCAAAGAGATGTGGCTCTGATAACAGGTCTGACTTCATCGACCGGTAACATAAGCGTAGAAGAGTTTCACACTGTTTCTGGTCTAGTAGATGATCAAAAGAAGGTTCTATATGCACTGACAAGAGCATCAGAGGTATTATCATCCCAGCTAACTTCACTGAGAGATGTAAAGCAACCATTCTTATTCAATTATAGAGTAAATGATCGTGTAATGGCCGGTGCTATTAAGTACAAGTATTACGACTTTGCTTCTAACATTAGTAAGAATGCAGACATATCAACATCACGTGTATCATCTTGGTCGACAATAGGCACCGGTGCTGATGCTTTCATATCCTATGGTGGTGAAATTAAAGTAGTTGGTCCACAGCTAACATTATCTAGTCTAAAAACCACAGTTGCACCTATAGGAAAGACCTTTAGATCCGAGGTTCCTACACACATCGTTAAGCTAGACATTAATGGAGTTTCAAAAAGCTTTCTCGCAATGAAAGGCATTCCATTAGAATGGACAGGTTTCTTCAGAAATGCATACTTGCAAGCCGCTGTAACCCCGGTAAGTGATTCCGCAGGACAAGTTCCTATTACTTGGAGAGTAACAAACGAAGATAATGGACAAAGTTATAACAGTGGTGATGGCAGCTCATCGTTTCCTCAGAATATAGGAGTAGGATCGTTTGGTTCTCCTACTGTATACGATTTTAGAGATAGTAGAAGTCGACCTAGAAAATTAGAATTCTTTTATGATCCTTCTAAAGTGTTAGAATTGCGTATGCCTAATATCAACTTATCCGACTGGACAACCGTATCTCTTCCCGCTCTACGAAGACTCGTCATTAATTCCAATGACTTCTACCAGCTTCCTAGTTTTAGAGATGGCACTAGTAGTAAGACTAGCCTATCTTTAGATGGTCTTGCTCCAGCATTGACTCATGTCGATATATCATCTAATAATCTATCCCGTGCTAGAGACTCTAGCAATGTGCAGATAACAGCCAACGAGCAGTTAAATACTCTTCCTACATCATTAATAAGTCTGACAATGAACGGTTCGTTTAACGACGGAACTATAATCGATCTATTGGATCACACTAATCTGACAACTTTAAACTTTTCTAGTTACTACGCACGAAGGGCATCCAGACGGCAAAGTGGTACGATTAGTCCTAAGGTAGCTACCAGCATTCAACGTTATAGTTTATCTCACCAAAGCTTCCAGCAAATGTGTCATGGTGTCACGAGTAGCACAAACTTAGCATACTTAGCTTTCCCACATTGTGGAATTAATTCAGCAGACAATGGATCTGGCACTAGAGTTGAACTAACTATAGCATCAACATCACTGGCAGAATTTCACTCATATAGTAATCATCACCAAGTTGTGGATATGAACGGAAACACAAACTTGAAAATCTACATTCAGCAAAGGTCTAACGCAAATGGAATTGGTGGCACTTCTGCCCAAAAAGGAGTATCGGGCAAGTTTACTGGATGCACAGCTTTAAATAGATTGGACCTTTATAACTCTGGCATAGTAGCAGATATCGGTACAGTTTATCAGAATTTGCCCGCATTGAATTATATTGAAGCGAGATATTCTGGCATATCTGGAGAATTTAGAGATAATAGCTTCACAGGCAGTCCTTCAATGCAAACCATATTACTAGCGGGAAGCAATCTCGGCTTGCTGTCAAATAACTTATATGGAACTGATTTCTTCGGAACTGCCGCATCCTCAACGAATGGCACAGTATTTCATAACACTCCAGATATAAGAAATGTATACGCTTACTCTAATAAGAATATTCGTGGAACATTACCAGACTTTAGTCTTAGTGAACAACTTAGGGTAGTATATCTACATAATACTGGACTAAGTGGCAATCTGACATCATTTGGTAATAACGATCTTCTGCGCTACATTAGAATAGATTACACTAAGAATGGAGCTGACGGCGGTATATCAGGAAGTGTTCCAGCATTTAGCACTCCGGCATTAAACTATCTGTTCTTGACGTATAACAACTTAAGTGGTCAAGTTCCAGACCTGACGTGTCCATATCTATATTACTTGTATCTTGGACAGAACGCTTTAACTGGAACAATTCCTGATTTACGTGGATGCGTCAGACTATACTACATACAGTTAAACAATAATCTAATGACTAGCTACAATGCTGGCAATCTACAGTACAACATATATGCAAGAACCATAGACTTGAGTAATAATAGATTAGTGCAAAATACAGGACCTACGATCATCGATGATCTTCTTAAGAACTGGACAGCTAATCCTAGAAGTGGTGTATCAGTAAACATGTTAGGTAATAATGGTCTAACGGAAAAGACGACTCGTGCCGACGGCTCGGGGGATGGTGAAAACTCGACATCCGTTAAGTTAGACACTTTAAGACAAAAGGGGTGGTCCATCTTAATGGACTAAGGATAAGATATGGCACAAGGTTTTGTAGCAAACGCTAATTTAGTAGAAAGTAATACAGGTGGTTCAGATACGAACATACTGAATAACTTAGCAGGTCTTGGTGGGGCAGCCGTGAAAAACGACATTCTACTCTTTGATGGAAACAGTAAGTTTGTATCATTTTTGCTAGCCAGTGATTATACAGTAGCGACTAACGTTATTACCGTGAACGGATCAACATCTGAGGGTAGAGTAGCATTCTCTGATGGCACAAAGTTATCGCATAACGGTGGGGCTTATGACCTCACGGTGCTAAACTCTAATGGCATAGATAAGTTTCAGTTAAAGAATTCTTCTAATGTTCTATTCTCGCCAACAGGAATACTAAGAAGAAGTGATGCTATCACAGGCACTAACTTAGGAAATCTGAGTGTTAAAAGACTAGTCACTAATGTTGGAAATAATACTGGCGCCAACACTTCTGGTGCTACCGAGGGCAGTGGGGATTTATTCAATAGCGGGACAATACCGGCGCAAACAGACTATATTGCTGGTAATATTGCACTATACTATTACAAAAAAGGAAGAGTTCCTTTAACACTGGAAGCTACTACTTTTAATACGAAGGCAATTTTCGGTGGTCCACTTAGGATAACTAACGATGCTAACTTAGCAACAACACTGGATTCTTCTCCAGGATTATTCATTGTGGACACTGGTAATCTATCTACAGATCCTATTAGGGCATTTACCGACACATCTAATCCATGGGCAGTAGTGGGTTCAGCACTCGAAACAACTGAAAGTAATGCCCAAGCAAGTACTCTTAAGTTGACCAACACTTCTGGAGTAGCACCGGTGAGTGCTGGTACTAGAATAAATACAGCAACAAATCTAATAGGTACAGAGCAAATAGGCATTGCAGACTACACACATAAAATGCCTATAGTCGTTAACGGTCAACAATTTTACTTGTTATTAAAAGTAGCATAGTTCAATTAGCCTGAAGTATTAATCAAAGTCTTATATGTGGTAGTACCATATACTATCGGAAAGGTTTGATCCCCCCTCTGGTTACTTAAAGGTGACACAGCTAAGTCCACTATAGATGCAGATGGAAGTGAGACATCAATCTCAGAAAATGTCAGCCCCACTACAGTTAGATTAGGTGTAGAAGCTGGAGTTTTAAGTCCTTCATCAGTACCCTCAAATGGTGGCGCTGTGTTAAGAGGAATAACACAATACTCTTTATTAACACCATTGCTAGTGGCAGCGTAATCAGCTTGCTTAATAAAGATGAGTGTGGATGCCCCGTTTAAAGTCTTACCCGTTCTTATTGCTGGCAAAATCGATATAACGTTTCCGTTAACAGCAGTCACCCTGGTTGGGGAAGATATGACTGGATCACCTGTTCCACCAAGACCCGCATATTGCACATAATCTCCACCGTTATCGGCTGACACTCCGACAGCAGTCGTAAGTGTTATCGTTGTTGCCCCTTCACCAGCC
>TARA_R110000772_G_scaffold43692_3_pt1 | contig 11957 bp, 23 predicted proteins | sample TARA_R110000772 | Tara Oceans TARA_R110000772 (sample SAMEA4397948) | marine metagenome | biome: Polar Biome; feature: [SRF] surface water layer (ENVO:00010504); material: water (ENVO:00002006), including particulate matter (ENVO:01000060) such as... | depth 5 m | reverse complement strand
GAGCAAAAGAACACCTTGCTCACAGATTCACAAGCCAGTGCATTACAACAGTCAGGGCAGTTATTCGGGAATCTTGCCGCCATAGCTAAAGAAGGGGGTCGGAAACAATTTGATGAATACAAGGCACTAGCAAGCGCACAAGCAGCTATATCTGCTAGCCTTGCAATAGTGGGTATACTAGGGCAATCCGGTGTTCTTGGGCCTCTAGCGATACCTTTAGCGGTGTCTGTAGGTGCATTAGCCGCTGTTCAGGTTGCTCAAATACAAGGCCAAGAATATCAATCTAGTCGAGCAAGTGGCGGGCAAGCAAAGGGGCGCGTGCTGGTAGGTGAGAACGGGCCAGAAGTGCTAAACTTAGGGGGACAGACAGGGTATATTTCACCAAATACAAGCTTAGGTAAAGGTGGCAATACTGTTCAGCAAATATTTAATATATCCGCAGGCGTTCAGGGCACTGTACGGGCTGAGATAATGGCAGCAATACCATTAATTAAACAAGTCGCCACTTCCGCAACCTCTGAAAGTGCAAGAAAAGGCGGCCAAGTAGCCAAGGCAATAGGATTGAGATAATGGCAGATTTCCCAAATATAGAGGCCGATGCGGAAGGTGTCGCCCTAATGGCTAATAATCAGGTTTATGATTCAATTCTAACTGGTGAGACACAGACCGCTAGTCTTGCGGGTGCTAAATGGATGTTTACCCCGACATTTAGCAATAGAGAAGGTGCAGAAGCTAGACAGCTTAGGTCTTTTTTGTTTAATCAAGGGGGCACTAGTGGTCGCTTTAATTATTACCCATCTAGTATTGATAACCTTGGGACACACTTAGGCACTGGGGTGGTAGATGGCGCGGCGCAAGTTGGGAAGTCCTTAGTAACTAAGGGATGGGATTTCAGTCAGCCGCTGCTATTCGTGGCTGGCGATTACCTGACTATAAATAGTGAGCTTAAAATGATTACCTCTGATGTTGCAAGTAATGGGGCGGGAAATGCAACCATACCAATTACACCGCCATTACGTGTTAGCCCTTCTGACAATAACGCCATAGAAGTTAATAGCCCTTTTATGATTGGCAGACTAGAGACAGACGACCAAGCCAGATTACAGGTATCGGCACCCGTCATATACAACACGACCTTATCAATAGTTGAGGCTTTTTAATGACACCGGAAGTTATAGCAGCGTTAGAAGGTGGCCACTTCGATATTAGATTCTTGATTGAGTTCAAGCTAGATAGCGGGACGGTTCGATATACGACTGAGCCAAACGGGGCTACCTTTGGCGGCAGTGATTACACCTACCTTGCAGCTATAGGCGGGTTGTCAGCAATGCAAGAGACAGGCGCGTTAGACCCTAGTGATTACGAGATAGAAATGAGCGGTGTTGATCCTGTGCTGCTTGCTGTGTTTCTGAACGAGCCAATAATAAACCGTCAATGCTCTGTTACCTCTGTCATATATTTAGATAGCGAACTCGTGGGGGAGTTATCGAGAATAGACGGAATAATGCAGCCAGCTAAAATAACATATGGAAGGACATCTGTTATAAAATTACCTGTCAGGGATGCGCTTGCGGATTGGGATAGAAATATAAAACAACTGTATACTGATGAAACGCAAAGAAGAATAAACCCGCTCGACAACTGCCTAGAGCATGTCAGCGAAATAGCTGGCCGTGTTATAATCTGGCCTGCATCGTCTTATTGGGATTAATAGTATGGGTTGGTTTGAAGACATTGGTAATGAAGTTGAGCGCATTGGCGAGGACACTGTTAGTGCAGTAGAAACTGGCCTAAACTTCATAAAAGACGTAGTTGCATTTGTTGGTGGCTTAATTGCGCTCATCATGTACGGCCCTCCTATGGACTACCAAGATAGAAAGTCAAACACTAGAGGGCCAACTGGTGCGCGGCGTATCGTGTATGGTGAGGCTAGAGTGGGCGGCCAGATTATCTATATAGAATCAACAGGCACAGACTCAAAAGAATTGCATATCGTAATGGCACTAGCTGGCCACGAATGCGAAGAAATTGGCGACGTGTTTATTGATAATGTTGTTACTACAGACGGTAAATTCGCTGGACTACTTAGCGTCAACAAGCAGGCGGCAACAGGTGTTAACTCAGCATTACAATCTTTTTTATCTTCAAGAGGAAAAACTAGCTATTTGTACAGCGGCCTCGCTTACGTTTATCTGAAGCTTTCATATGATGAGGATGCATTCGCAGGCGTCCCACAAATAACATTTAATATTAAGGGTAAAAATTCAATATATGACCCGCGCACATTAGCAGCCGGTTACTCAAGAAACGGCGCACTCTGTATGCTTGACTTCATTAAGAATGAAATTGGCGCTACTGATGATTTTATAGATTATGATTCTTTTTCTACCGCCGCAAATGTTTGCGATGAGTTAGTAGCCTCCGCTACAGGTACGGAGCCTCGCTTCCAGATCAACGGAACAATAGTAAGGGACGGCCCAAAAATAGAGCAACTGGCTAGAATGGCGGTTAATGCTGGAGTATTCCCAAGTTACCAGCAAGGTAAGTGGCGCGCCGTGGCTATGGGGTATGTGGCTCCAGATGTTGGTGCCATAATTACTGAATCAGACATTACTAGTGAAATGCAAATATCCACAGGGAACAGTAAGCAGGATAAAATAAATACAGTATTCGGGACATATATAGACGCGGCAACCAACTTTGAACAAGTTGAGTATCCGTCAATACAAGCGCCAAATTGGGAAGAAGAAGATAAGGAGATATTACAACAATCTATTGATTACCCGCTGGTTAATTCTGGCACGCAATGCAGGCGTTTAAGTAAAATAGCCTTGGAACAGTCAAGGAGAGGTGTAGCTGTAAACTTTACAGGTAGATATAAGCTGCTAGCGCATAGCGTAGGAGATAGAGTTTATTTAACAGCTGGGCCGTTTGATAATAAAGTATTTAGAGTTATAACTAGAGAAATAAGCCCGCAAGGTGGCGTTAGTATTACACTAGGAGAGGACGACCCAGCTATTTACTCATGGGAGGAAGGCGATGCATTGGCCACAGTTGTGCCTCCATTTCTTGATATGCCCAACCCTAACGAAGTGGCAGCACCTACCGCATTTGAAGTTGAAGAGACCCTATACAGAGCAAACACACAAGCGGCCATAAAGTCGAGGGCTTCATTCTCTTGGGAGCTTGGCGATAACACAGCTAAATACCACGCGTTGCAAGGTTCGTATGAAGGCGGGCAATACAGAGATGTAAGCTCTTATATATCAGGCACGACCTTTAAGTTTGACGACCTTCAATTGGGTAGCTGGATATTTAGAGTCAGGGCTATTAACTCAATAGGGGTAGCTTCTCCGTGGGTGAGCATAAACAAAGAAATACAGGGCAAGCTTGCACCACCGCCTGATGTAACTGGATTTAAAGGTATTATTAACCCATTCGCTATAGAATTAGCTTGGGATCAGTCGCCGGACATAGATGTTTCTGGATATGAAATTAGGCTTGGTATGGATTGGGCAAACGCTGCACCATTGCAAACTCTAAGCGCCCTAAAATGGAAGTGGGAGACTAGGCCAACTGGTAATGAAGTTGTACTGATAAAGGCCATTGACACAAGCGGCAATTATTCCCTGAATGCTTCGCCTGCTACAGTTATTATTCAGTCCCCTAAGTCAGTTGAGCCGCTAAGCGCCAATGTTGTAGATAATAACGTTGAGCTGTATTGGTCTGACGCCACTACCTCTTTTAATGTGGAAACATACGAAATAAGGAAGGGGCTTGTTTATGATACCGCTGAAATAATAGGCAATTCAAAAGGCACCTTTAAATCCAAGCTTGAGGTGGTCGGCGGCTCATTCACATACTGGGTTACAGCTATAGACGTGCAAGGTAACGTAGGCACGCCTTCAAGTGTTTTAGCGTTTGTTGACCAGCCACCTGATTTTATTTTGCAGGCTAATCAGCTGCTAGATTTAACGCTGGGTACGGCTGTTAATTTAATTAACGTCGTAGGCGAATCAATTACATTTGATAGTACAGACGCATTCACTTGGGATAGCACAACTGCCTTCACATTTGACGAGCAGCCTACTTTCGCTTTGCTTGGCCCAGCTGATACCACTGAGACTTGGGATGAGCATTTTAGAAAGCTAGACGGGTTTTTCCAGCCTGTTACGTTTGATAGTGATAACGCGTTTACATGGGATAGTGATAATGCGTTCACATTTGATGAATCATATAAAACCGTTCAGCAGTTGCAAATAGACAACGGCTACCCGTCTTATTTACAGCCTACGCCTGCTACGGCAAGTTATGAACAGGTTGTAGATTTTGAAGGTATACTTGCACTATCAAGAATACAGTTAATACCAACTGTAACGGTGCTAACTGGGTCAGCCGACGTTGTTTATACATTAAGCTATTCAGAAGACAATATTACTTATACCGACGCAACAGGCACTGATACCACTGGTATTAACTTTAGATACGTCAAAGTGCGCCTAGATATATCAAGCCCTTCAGGTATTGACGTTATAAAAATCAACTCTCTACGCCTGCGCCTTGATGTGAAATTAAAGACAGATGCTGGTATAGTTGAGATAACAAATACAGTAGACCCGACGGACTTTTTATTCAATCTAGGGTTTGTTGATATACAATCAATACAGATGACAGCGGCGGGCATTGACCGTTTAGCAACATACAACTTTGTAGATGCGCCTAATCCAGTAGGCGCTTCAATTAATTTGCAGGACAGACTAACGGGCGACCGCGTAACTGGCACTGTTTCTTGGAATGTAAGGGGTGTTTAATGGCAGATTTTAACAAGCCAACTAATGATGGTGTCTATGTAGACATCATGGATGATATTGTAAGCAATCAGAAAGCTAACGCGGTTATGTTTAATGGGGTTGTAGCTACTAATATTCCTATTAATACAGTGCAGTATGCTGGCGGTGTTTTCGGGCTATGGAATGGCGCTAGCTTTGCGCCCACCTCAGTGGCCATATCAGGTGGTGGCACTGGCGCAACTACAGCGGCGGGCGCTAGGGCTAACTTGGGTATTAGTTCAAACGCTGAATTTGACGCTAAGTACATGTCGCAAGATGCTAACGGCTCGGATATAGATGATAAATCTATCTTTCGATCTGAGATTGATGTTTACTCTACTGCGCAGGTTAATGCTAAGACAATCATTAATAATACATTAACTAGCACAAGCACGTCTCAATCGCTATCGGCGGCACAAGGTAAGGTGTTAAAGGATGCGCAGGTAAGAACTCCAACTACAGTATGGACTGGGTCAGATACGCAGGTGACGCCAGCAGAAATCCTGTCAAGTTCTGGCCATGTCGTCCAGCTGGGTAACTATGTTATCACTACGTCAGTGGTAGGGGTCGAGTGGCAATTTAACGTTACGATTTCCGAGATATCTGGTTTTATTATTTATGGTACAAATGCTGGTCAAAGCAGCCAGTCATCATATGTTGTTAATCAATATTTTCAGGCTACAAATACGTCTGGATCGCAGAATAATATTATAAAGATTAAATTCTACCCGCTTTAATTACACAGTATAAGGAGCAAAAATGGCAATTCAAACAGTAGCAATAGGTACAGTAGCTAATGACGGGCTAGGGGATAACCCTAGAACGGGCATTACAAAAGTTAACAGTAATTTCACCGACCCTGCAAATGCAGCTAGTAAACTGGTGGGCACAGGTGCAGACCAACTGCCCACCAATGCAGAGATAAGAAACCCACGCAATCGTATTGTTAACCCTAGCATGGCTATTAGTCAGGAGAATGGTGATGGGCCTAACGTTATCGGAGGCTCAGACTTATACATGGCAGATCAGTGGTTGTCTGGCAACTTCGGAGCTGGTGGCACGATCACGGGGTCTAGGTCATCTAGTGGTGTAAAAGTCCTAGCCACCGTCGCCACTACCAACCTTACAGGCACTAACGTATTCTTAGGTTTCCGGTGCCGAATTGAATCACAAGATATTATAGGGTTCAATGGTGGAGATGTATCTCTTAGTTTTTCAGCTAATGTGAATTGGTCAGGGAATTTAGCGGTTTCAATCCAAACTTACGACCTATCTAGGTCTTATGTAGTAGACGTTCAAGTCTCTTCTGGTGATAACACTTTCCACGTTGTTATCCCTTTTGAAGCGGCGACTGTACTTGTAGATGATAACACGACAGGGTTAATACTAACCCTTTGCGGAAATAGTGAAGGAACTCGTCAAACATCTACTATAGGGGCGTGGGCCGCGGGGTATTTTATAGCTACAACAGCTTCAACCCAATGGACTAAGACCATAAACAACTATGTAGAAATAACTAACGTAGATCTATACGCTGGCAATGTACCCCGTGAGTTCCAGCCTGATAGTTACTCTCAGGATCTATTTGAGTGTCAGCGGTACTCTATAGACTTATTGGGCGGTAGTTACATTGCTGGCTCGCCAGTCATAGTCGGTGCCTGCCTTAACAACAGTGACGTTTATGCTGTATTTGAACATAGGCAAATGCGTGCGATTCCTACACTAATCAATAGCGCGTCTGGTCACTTTAGTATTTTTGAAGACAACTCTAGCATCTCTTGCGATCTCGTAAGTGTGGGGGCATCAGGGCTTTCGCGTAATGAGGTGAGGTTTAGGTCTACTGGTACTCAAACTTCAGGCAACTCTGCGCTCATACGTACAAACAGTGCAGACGCAAGACTATTCCTTAACGCGAGATTATAATTATGAAATACACAAACGCAGAACACACAATAGTGACCGTTGGTAACTCAAGTGGTCGAGTTGAAGACTTAATCCGTCTTGGTTACTTAAAAGAAACTGACGTAATAGAACCATACGTCGAACCTGCACCTAGTGCTGCTGATAAGATAGTAGAGTTAGAAGCTAAGATCACACCAAGGAGATTGCGTGAAGCCTTAGCAGGTGATACTGCATTCATTGAAGATACTGAAAGGCAGATTGCCGAGGCTAGAAAGTTTTTATAACCCGCCTAATAGAATACGCCTTGATTGGCGTGTTCTTGGCTGGGTGTTTGATTGCTTTTGTGGCTTGGTATTTAGCGACTAAGTTAAACGATCTACGAAAAGGCCAATTACGCCACCCGAAATTAGCACGATGGCTACGCCGGATATTTTCCAATAAGCGTTGTTAGTTGCTTGGTTTTGCTTTAATCCTGAAACATCGCTTACCATTACATCTAGTACTTTCGCTGTCTGACTTGTCATTATATCCATCTTATCAATGATGGCATTAAATTTTAAGTCGCTCTTTTCACTACTGTGTGCTATTCGGTCATCTATTGATATCAAGTGTCTATCCAGTTCTTCACGTGTAACGGGTGTAGGGTTCATCAAACAAGCCTTAAAAAATAGTGTATATTATAACCTTGATTATACATTAAACAATGGGTAGATGGTATGGGATTAATAGGAGTGTGATGTGGAACTAGAATTAAAGCGCATAGCGGGCAGTGATAAGGCTACAGTAGGGACTTTGTCGATAGGTGAGGGGGTTAGCAAGTATGTTCATTGCTTCACTATTGAAGACGAATTTAGAGCTGTTAAAGTAGCGGGTCAAACTAGAATACCATCGGGGCGCTATGAAATATGCTTGCGTAAAGCGGGTGGTATGCACGACAAATACAGTAAGCTGTACCCGTGGCATATCGGTATGCTTCATTTGCAAGATGTGCCAAATTTTACATGGATTTACATACACACTGGTAATACTGACGAGGATACAGAAGGGTGTATACTACCAAACTATAAAGCTGATTTGGAAAATATGTGCGGGGAATCAAGTTTCCCTGCATACAAAGAGCTTTATCTTGAAATATCGCTTGCTATTCGCAGTGAAGAGCAAGTTTTTATAACCATAACAGACGAAGGGTTTTAACTATGGAATACTTAACACTAGCACTAGCAATTGTGGGTGGTGTATCTGCCATCTTGAAGGGTTTAGAAGTAATCGCAGGCATAACGGCAAGCACTAAAGACGATCTTTATGTAAGTAAAGCTATACGATATGTCGGTGTACTGGCTTCGATCTTAGATAAGATTGCTTTGAATCCTAAGAAATGAAACTAATAGAGTTTATAGTTCGCCTACTGTATCTGTGGGAGAACTATAAACGCAAGAAAAAAGAGGCTAAACTGGATGCTGATATCAAAGCTTTACGAGACAATCCTACTAAGTGGTTTAATGATCATTTTAGCGGGGTGCGGGGCGACTTGCCCGACAAAGCCGATGATGCCAGTGAAACCGATACTAAGCCCGACTAGTACCGACAGCGGCGTTCTCTTTACTTTTGAAGAGGCTACCGCGCTAGGTATCTATATTATTGAACTAGAGGCTGGTTTCTAGCTAACACCTTTTCACAAGTGTGGATTAACTGCGCCTTTGCGTCATATTTCGGTGTCCCGTTTGTCGTCTCTAGCGCTTGAGTTGATTGTAACGCATTCAATCCAAACGCTAGAAGCAATGCGGGCGACATTACTAATAGTGATTTAATTAAAGTGCTCATTTTAGTAACTCCTTAGATAATTCCTCTATTTTTTCTTCACGTTCAGACATGCTAGAGAATAAGAATAATCCAGTATCATCACCTGCATCAATCCATTTCCCATTATGCAAGACTTTGATTCCGTACATTTCCTTATTATTTAGCATGTCAAACCACGCCGTTCTTTTGCATGTGTATCTTTTCATTTCAAACGCTCCGGATCATTGATAACAATAATTGGAATATCAGCAGTACCGTCTATATTAAATGTATAACCCCCAAATTCATCATCTATTCGCCGACAAGAATTTATCCCGTTGCACACATAATAAGCAGCATCCCCAAAGCTCCCATACTCGATACGCCAAACTTCATTTATACCCTCACCAAACTTATTGTGGACTATATGCACAACATCATTTTCAAATACCTTGACACCGTTTTCGTCTTGAATGCCCAAGTACTGTTCACTATCACTAACGGTGCCGTTCTTACCTAGAGGGGAGATAAACCCTCCGTCCATGTAGCCCCAGTAGTGATAAGGCCCAATACGCCTTGCGGCATCTTCTTTTAGTTTCTGTCTAAATTCTAACTCTCTCATTTTAGTAGCTCCGGTGTTTCGTATATGTTGCCGATGACTTTTAGCCTGTTAGCCGATCTCGGCACGATAGATTGATTGCCGCTACTAGTATCATCATAAAGCCTAAAGCTACCGTCTTCAAAGATAACCTCTCTTGGTTCGGACTGCCCACCGCCTAATATATTCCCCTCAAATATCTTAACGCCGTTAGCATCTTTTAGGCCAGTGTATTGCACTACCTCTAATACCTGCTCTTTACCAGACCAGTCATAATTTACAGCAGATAACACCCCATTTATAACTTTAAACTCAACGAATTTCGCACTTGTAAGCATTCTATTCCGGACTTTATCCCAAGCCCTAAACTCTAATTCTCGCATTTCAAATACTCCCATTCATGTTGATAATAATCATCCAATAACAAATGATTTTCTTTTTCATCTAAAGGCGGCCAATTACTAGCATCGCCTAATAATTTATAGTCAATGTGCCCCCGATTCCGGTTAAGTATCGGTGCGTGAAACTCAGTTACTTCGACATCGACTAACTGACCGCGCACTGTTGTTTTGAATATCATAACCTTGTCACCACCTTTTCAATCAAATACATATCAGCTTGTTTTAACTCAACTATAGGCAGGTCATTACCCGATAGCATAAACTGGTGCCATTCGCCTTTTTTGCCGCCGTAAATCATTGTATCTTTGCCGTCTTTAAATCTGCATGGGTCGCCTTTTTGTAGTTTCATTATTCCAGATCCTTTAGTAGTGCGTCTGCATAGCCTACAGCTAGGAACGCCACTTCATCAGAGCTAGGCATGCCGTTAACACCAGCCGATATAAATGCCTGCATTGCCAATGCTGAGAAGTGCTCGCGTTTAGTTAAGCCCGCCGAGCTTATTGGTGCGCCGTACAAGTTGCCATTATCATCCCTGCGCACTATGTTATCACAAGGGACTGCTGGCATGTCACCGTTATTCATTTTTCTTGCTCCTTTAGTATCGCCTAATAATTTAAAGACTCTTTCAATTGACGTTCAAGCCGTTCAATCTTCAAATCCTTAGCTTTATCACTAGTTCTTGACGCCAATACGTCAACAGCTTTATTCCAATCTGAGCTACTAAGCCGTATCGTGATACAGTCGTTAGCTTCCACGTAGATTCCGCCATCTCTATCATCTACAGTAAAATCCCCTCTAATTAACTGATTAATAACATCATTCGTTCGATACCTCACGTTACTTTCCGTGTCTTCATCTATGAATGGTATTATCTGACCTTGTATATCTGCTAAAGATTCATCAACAAGAGCGTGAATTCGCTTTTGCAATCCCTTTGATAATTCAATGAAGTTTGACTCTGTAGTATTCATTTCCCCGCCTCCAGTTTATCACCAAGCTGCACCAGCTCAGTCATGCATTTATTCATTGTATCCCTGCAAAAAAGTTCATCTTTAAATTCAAGCATGTATTCCATTTCTGGCGACCATCCTAATATTGGTTCTAATAAATCAGTAACATGAACAAACGCTCTATTGCCACATTCTGACCATTCAAAGCCAGCGATAATCTTGTCGCCGTGATCTACGCTTAAATCATCTATAAGCGTTTGGACTTGACGGGCTACCATGCCCATTTTATCTTGAATAGTAATCATTGTAAGCGCTCCATTATCGCATACACGCCAGCTATAGCCTTGGTCATGCTTTCGTTTGATTGTGTAACAGTGCCGTATTTATGACTAGCTGTCACTGTGTATCTGTTATTTTGCTTTGTTATTGTCATCTTAATCTCTCTGTTTATGCTTCTACATTACGAACATTAGCACACAGAATTAGATTGTAAAGTATTTCTTTATATTAATTAAATGTAAAATAATTCTTTACACTAATAATAGAGCTGCTATAGTTACTACATCGAAAGCAAATACACAAAAGGAACTAACATGAGATATATTAAGTTTAAGATTTATTGCTGCAAAGAATGTGACTCCGCTGTAGATATACTTGACGATATCTGTGACAGTTGTGGGAAAAATCCTTGTGGGGAAGGCCCTGTTCCCAACCAAAGAGAGGCCACTATAAAGAAACTTGGTGAAGATAATTGGGAGCATGGCGTGTTTATAGCTTGGGCAGAATGTGAGGGCGTGAAATTCGGGATAACACTAACGGCCACAAGATTTGGTAAATTTAAAAATATCATAGGCATATGTAATTATCAAGGCATTGATGTTAGCACTAGTCACTTTGGAAGCATTGGTATGGATATGTATATCAAGGGTTTTGATTTATTGCCGGAATCAAGGGTTGAGTATTAACATGAGACGCTACCTAGTAATATACACAACTAAAGACGACCCCAAAGTACACTCAGTAGATTTAAAGTCTGACGATGCAGACAGAGCCGCCATATTTGCTAAAGCAATGAGGCGGGGGCTGGATAAATACATCGACCAAGCGCAGGCTTGTGATATGACGCTAGATTTAATGAGAATGCCGCAAAAAGAAGCACGCAAACTTTTTAATAAACTAGGCTACGACCTTAAAATAGTGAGAATATCAAAATGAAAAACAAACCAATTACACGTCAATGCGAACACTACCGAAAGAAAAATTGGACTTTGACGCTATACGACAAAAACGGGCAGGCTTATATTGTTAATCCTAAGTATGTGCAGAAAATTGAGGTGAAAGTATGAATGTTAAATGGGAAGATGTGAAAGCAGATTATGCGCGCAAAGACGCTGAGATTGAAAGGTTGAAGGTTATGAATTCGGAGTTAATGGAGGCTTTAAAAGAAATAGATGATTATCTTAGCACTGACATTGAAACTACTATCGGAAATGACTCA
>TARA_R110000772_G_C13309004_1_pt1 | contig 12007 bp, 7 predicted proteins | sample TARA_R110000772 | Tara Oceans TARA_R110000772 (sample SAMEA4397948) | marine metagenome | biome: Polar Biome; feature: [SRF] surface water layer (ENVO:00010504); material: water (ENVO:00002006), including particulate matter (ENVO:01000060) such as... | depth 5 m | reverse complement strand
AAAAAGTAGCTTAACTAGGGTGACTGAATTTACTTGACCAGGTCAATCTATGATGGATTTTGCAAGGGCAGGTGATGTAATTCATGTGACTAAAACGGATAGATTGGCTCGTTCAACAATTGATGCATTACAAATAGCTAGAAAACTTGAGGCTCAAGGTTGTGGCTTAGTTCTACATGATCTTGGCGATACAGATATAAACTCAAACGTGGGCAAGCTGATATTTACAGTTTTGAGTTCATTCGCAGAGTTAGAGAAAAACCGTATTCTACAACGCTGTAATGAAGGTCGAGCATTAGCAAAAGCTAAAGGGAAGCATTTAGGTCGATTCAAAAATGAAAAGCTTCATGCTCAAATAAAAGAATATTTCGCTAAGGGAATGAATAAAAATTTAATATCTAAAACACTTAACTGTTCAAGGACAACAGTATACAGGGTGTTAGCGAATTAATTGCATATTATTGATCTTAAATGCATTTTTATATTAAAGATTGTGTTAAATTTATTTAAATCAAAATAGTTTACAAGAATACCTAATAGCCATCTCTAAAAGGTATTCAGAGTTAAGTTAAAGAAGGATATTAATGAATATTAATCTATGGAAAGAAATTGTCAGTTTTACTGAGCTTAAAAAGTATCCACAGTTACCATGCCCTCATTGCCTAGATATAAAGCTCACTCTTGATGAAACAAGTATTCAAAAACGGACTATTTCTGAGGAAATACTGAAAAAAAACAATAGAAAATTTAGAGAACAGAAAAATGTAAATGTTCAAAAAAATAAAAATCAAATTGAGCAGTTAAGTCAAGGAGATGGTTTTTGGTTGAAACTGTTAGCTGTTGCAGGTTCTACTTATATGGATTTGATTGACCCTTTTAATGGAAAACAATTTTTATTTAATAGTTTTTTTACCTGTGAAAACTGTAATGCGAGTGTTACTGCTACTGGAATCTATTTACAACCATTAAAACTATCAGAACAGGCACCTGAAAAATCGCCAATGATAAAGATTGATCATTTTTCCCCTACAATTCCTATGATTGAAATATCAAAAAATGTACCTAGTGATATTCATACTGAACTAAATGATGCATTTAAACACTTCCATTTTGATCCTTTATCAGCAGCATCAAAATTAAGACGTGCAATAGAGCAGTTTTGCGTTGATTTTCAGCTTAAAGGTAAAAACCTCCATCAAAAAATATGCTCCTTAAAGGAAAAGTATCCCGAAGAAGCTGAATACCTCGAAGCTTTAAAATTAATAGGCAATGAAGGAACTCATGATCATGATGTATCTGAAATAGATTTGTTGCATGCTTTTGAAATCGTACAATTTGTTTTAGAAATTTATGATCGTAAAGCTCGTTATAAAGAAACTCAGTCTAATTATGAGCAATTAGTTAGTAAGTTTGATGAAGTAAAAATACAATTAAGAATTCCTAAATTGGTTAAAAGTCAGGTTAATTAATTTTGTAAATTACTTTATTTAATAAAATTGAAGGATTAGTTTTGAGTAATTCAGGAGCAAAAGCCGCATTACGTGGTTATAGATTACAAACGTTATTTATATTAAATGAAATTTTAAACACTAAAGATAGGGATTTAGTTTTTCAACCAGAAGGTAATGAAGATCTGGCGGTTTACAAGGATGAAAAATTAGTTAGAACAATACAAGTCAAAGCTTACAGTGAGCCTTTAGTATTATCCCATTTTATAAAGCCTGAACAAGAAGATTCATTTTTTCATCGTTCTGCTAACTTATTATCTGTATGTAAAAATGTAAAAATAGAAGTTATTAGCTTTGGAGATATAGGTAAAGAATTAGAAAATGCTTGGATTGGAGTAGAATCTAATAAAAATAACGTACTAAAAAAACTAGTAAAACTTGGAATTAATGAACAACAAGTTAATTCTATGTTTGAGAGAATAACTTGGGATAAAGTTACTGAATTTAATTTAAATATTGATATAAATCGCTGTTTATCTAATAGTTTAACGGTCGGTTCCCCTGAAAGCGCGTTATCATTATTAACTGCTTGGCTATATACAGCATCAGAGCAACAAACAAAAATCACATACTCACAACTAATAGAAAAAATAAATTCGATTGGAAAATACTTATCAGAAAGAGAAGCACATCATACTGAGTGGTTTAAATCATTAGAGCCTCTAATCGAAAGTGAGATATCCGATACATTAACTTTAGAAAACGAATTTTATAAAGGGATTTCTACGAGGTTCAGTCATATCCAGGCTAATCTTGATATTGAAAGAACAGTGCAGCTTGATGAGATTGATGAACTATTTAAACAAAACCAAACAGTAATTATCCATGCTGCCTCAGGGCAAGGAAAAACATCCTTAGCTTATAGGTATTTGTATAACTTTATCCCTGAAAATTGGCGTTTAAAGGTTAACTTTATTGAAGATCGAGGACATGCTAAAAGTGTTGCTTTAGCTCTTGCTGATCATTTAGCTGCTTTTAATGCAAAACTATATCTATATATAGACGTTTCACCAAGAGATTTAGATTGGACTAGTCTTGTTAAATCATTATTAGAACACCAAAATATTAAAATTCTCCTCACCATCAGAGAAGAAGATCTTGCTCGTCAAAACATTTCAAATGAAGAAATAGGTTTTCCAGCATTATTACGACTTCAGTTTACTAAAAAAGAAGCTAAACATATTTACCAAAACCTTGTAACAAAAAAAGTAGCAAAACCATATCCTTCTTTTGGACAAGCTTGGCTAAGTTTTGGTGGAAATGGCTCACTATTGGAATATATCTATTTTCTAACGCAAACAGAATCATTAGTCGATAAATTAACATTTCAGGTGAAGCGTTTACGTTGTGAGGTTAGAGAAGAACGATTGGAACCTAAAGCCATTACCTTACTCTTAGCTTGTGCAGTTGCAACTGCTTATGAATCTAAACTAAAAATAGGCTTGTTAATTGATGAAATATCATTAAATGATCCAATTGGTACGTTTGATTTATTCGAAGATGAATACTTAATTAGGCGATCAAACGATAAACTTCACATAGAAGCGTTGCATCCTATTAGATCAAGAATTTTGGTTAATGTTTTAGCCGACCCAACTTTTTCTCCTTGGATAAATTCTGCATTAAGTGTAATTCCGTGTTTGGAGGAAACTGATCTTGAAACTTTTCTTCTTTATTCATTTGCTGAAAAACCAAATGAATTTACTCATATCTTTAATCATCTTTTTAAACTTAAAGTTAATACTTGGACTACTGTTGCTGGCATTGGGAGAGCTTTACTATGGTTTGGTATACATCGTTATGTAATTGAAAATAAAGCTATTATTGAATCGGCAAGGGCGTTAGTAGGCAGTGATGCATGGGCATTTATGTTACTTCCTGATATTGCTGGAATCATGGAAACTGACCCTGTTGAAGACTTCATTAATATTTTGGGAAAAAATAATCTAATAAAAAGTAATGAAGCTCTAAGTTTAAGATCGAAAATTGGTTCTTCAGAGATAGTTTACGAAGATATTAAAAGTTGGTTAATACAGCTTAATGGTGAATTCATTAGACCTAAAAATGATAGTGACTGGTCTAGTTTAGGGGAAACATTATTGTGGCTTGGAAAGTTAAAAGTTACCTCAAAAGTTGACGTGTCTTGGTTGATTGATATAGACATTAATAGTTCTATATCAAGTATCGAATCTTTAGCTGATTTAGTCATAGGTATTTATTTTTTTGATAAAAGCTTATACAAAAAATTCATGCTGATAAACGAAGTTTTTATAGGACGATTATTTCAACAAGCAACTCAAACGATTTGGTTAGAACATAAACCTGATAACCCCATTGCACATTATATTATCCCTGAACCTTATCTTGGTGAAGATGGATATTCTGGAAGTAACTTAAATGAATTTAGTGTGATACGAATTAAGCTATTAAGAAAGTTATTTCCAGACAAAGAAAGGTTTGGTGCGAAAGGATATGGTCATCAAAATATCTTTATTGACTTACCTCTGGATGAGTCAGATAAACCTAGGACTATAAAATCAGCTACACCTATCCCACAATTTGTAAATATGAACTCCACATGGGCAAATTATGCTGATTATATTCATAGACCAAATGATTGGCTAGAATATGCTAAAAACATTATGTTTGTCCGAGAACAGATTGTGGATGGCTTAGTGTGTTTAAATAAAGCATTAAACTCATACTTTAAAAAATTTAAATCACAAGCTCTCATTGAAAAAGGCAAAATAGAAAGTGATTATTGGGAGGCGTTATCGCTAGTTAATTGGCAAATTACAAAACTACCTAAATTAGCTGTAGATCAATGGGGTATGACAAGTGAAGGAACCTTAAAGAGATCAGAAGAAAAAAGAACAAATCAGATTAATTTTTTGATGATGCAGGAATATGCTAAAACTTATCAACAATCCTTAAATGATTATATTCATTCTATATGTAACTTCTTCAGTCAATCACATATTATTTTAATTGTTAATGGATTAATTGGAAGGCTTCCTTTAGAACAGCACCAAGTCATTTATCGAAAAGCCGAAGCGTTAGGGCAGTCATGTACTGAACATACCTTGCACCTTACAACGATGAATTTTAATGATGCTCATAACCATTTGGAAACCTTTCAGAAAGACTTTAGAGAGCATTTTCAGGAAATAATCGATCCCGTTTTTTTAGGGAAATTAGAAAAAAAAGAACAAGAAAAATTCAAAAAGTCATGGCCGTTATGGTACCAATTTGCTCATAATCCTGAAAATCATTGGAAAGATTCACCAGAAGTAAGAGCTTCTGCAATTGCAGATAGAATACAAAAAGAATTGATTCAATCAATTAAGCATTCACTTAATAATAGACTTTCAGAAGATTTGAAAGGTCATGTTTTAAGTGAGAATTTCAAATATGAAGACAAAAATGCATTATGGATAGGAGTTGAAGTTACAGATATATCTTCGTTAGAAATAATATTAAAATCAGTGGTTGATGCACTTTGCAAAGCAATAAGACCTATTGAGTTTAAAGATCTAAAATATTATTCAATGTCTAATCAATGGGATAATTTTGTGGTAGTTCCAATGCGTAATGGCTCTACTTTTTCTAATTTAGCGTGGTTCTTGTTAGCTAATAGCTTTGTTGGTGATACTCCTGTATTAGACGAAGATAAATTCTATCTACATATTCCTAGACCTCTAAATAAAGAAGCAATTGAGCATTTTAATTTTAAAAAAAATAACATTGCCTATTTTACTGAGTTATCGTCAATTGAAGAAAATATTTCAAATATATTCAATGTTGTTAACCATATTCATTGTTTTAACGAATTAATATCTAATATTGAAGACGTAGGCGTAGATATACTGCAAACATATTTATCTCCATTAATGGAAAAAGTAACTATTTATACGGTTAAAACTGATGAGATTATTTGTCAGGTTAGAAAAGATAGTACGGATGAATTCTTGCTAGAGATTTTAGATGTATGTGCGGATGCAATACAACCTTATGAACTGCCTGAAGATCAAAAAATTAATATAAATATTTCTGATTGCTATGAGTGGGCAGAATTGCTTAATGATGCATTGACTGAACTGCAATTATATAAATGGCAAAATTTATTTGCATAACCCGATATCTAGCCAAATAGAATAATAATTTAAGGAAAAATATGAGTGATATTAAGGAAGTAAAAGAAGTAACATTTTTACCAGCATTGACGGCTTTAATTAAACCATCGTCAGAATATTTAGGCGAAGAATTTAAAAATGCTATTAAAAGTAAAGTTGATGAACATAAGAAGAAAAAAGAAGAAGATAACCTCATACAGCACTTGAAGTCTGTTCAAGAAAAAACACCAATAAAAGATCAAGAAAATATAGCTTACGCACAACTAGATATGTTCAATGATTGGGTTGATGGCGTATCTAAAGTTGATCCTAAACAGTCTGAACTTTCTCAAGTATGGCAAAATTTACTTATTAGGGCAGGGGCAGGAGAATCGACAGAGATAATTATGAATAAACTTAAAACATTATCTGCTGGAGAAGCTTTAGCATTAATGAAGTTTTCGAAACCAAATAACATCATTCTTTCAAAAGAAGATTTATATCACTTAGAAGCACTGGAAAAAAATGAACTCATACGACCAAATCATAGTTTTTTGAACTTAATGCAAATGGTTTTGGTCGTTAGTGTTTTAGCTCTCATAATAATAATGCTGAGAATCTTTTTTTTTGATGGAGTTCTTGGATCATTTATCTTAAGTAAAGTTGATTATTGGAAAGTTTTTGCCTTTGTTACTCCGATATTTACATATATAGGAGCTTTTATACTTTTTATTTCGTTTCTTAAGAAAGGAGGTAAATGGGCAAAGAGAATTAAACGATTAACATGGATAGGGGAGTCAATTGTAAATTTGAAAAATTAATATATTCATAAATTAAATTTTATGAATTAGAGGGTTATGCTAAATTGTATAAATTTTCATATAAAATAAATCTGTAACTCTCTTTATAGTTGAAATAAGGAAGTTCGAGGAAATAAAGCTTAATGTCTATCTTAATAAATAAAGTCAGAATTTCAGGATTTAGAGGTATTTCTAACTTAGAAATATCCTTACCTAGAGTAGTGGTTTTAATAGGTAAAAATAACGCAGGTAAAACTTCAGTAATCAAAGCTTTGCAACTTGCTTTAGGTGATTATTCTCGCCATTTAGCAGATGAAGACTTTTATATTGACGGTGAAGATAACATTTGTTCTGAAATCATCATTGATGTTTCAATTGTTCCTGTTTCATCTAATGAATTCTCAGACGAGTGGATTGAGACTTTCGGAGACTTAAGACAATTTGATACAAGCGGTGATGAGTTTGTTGCGATTAGAACTATTTGTGAAAAAGATAGTATTAAAGGTGGATATAAAATAACTCGCTTTCCATTGTCGGAGTGGCAGACTTTTGAAAATTGGACGGATAACTCAGCAAAAATAAATAAAAAAATAACCAAACGTATAGACTCAATCCCATTTATTTCAATAGATGCTCAACGAGATATACATCAAGAGCTTCTTGAAAAGACGTCATATATTGGAAAAGTGCTGGCAGAAATAGATTTTACTAGTGATGACAAAGACGCTCTAGAAGAGTTAATTCAGGAGCTAAACGAAAGCGCAGTTGAAAAAAGCGAAGTATTAAGTGAATTAAAAATACATTTAGACTCTCTGAGTCAATCGTTTGAAGGGCAAGGTCAAACAGACATTACGCCATTTCCAAAGAAAATTAGAGATTTATCTAAACGTTTTTCAATACACTTTGGAGATAGCACGTCAAACTCATTTTCTATGGAATATCATGGAATGGGAACTAGAAGTTGGGCTTCGATGCTTACAGTTAAAGCTTTTTTAGAGCTTTCAGAAAAGAAACATGCAGCAGAAGCTGAGTGCTTTTTTCCTATTGTTGCAGCAGAAGAACCCGAAGCTCACTTACACCCAAACGCACAAAGAACTCTGTATAAGCAACTTACAGAAGTACAAGGGCAAGTAATCATTAGTACCCATTCTCCTTATCTAGCGTCAGAAAGTAAACTCACTGATTTGATTTCTTTAGTTAGCTTAAATTCTGGAGTAAAAGTTAAATCACTCGGAGAAGGTTTTTCTCCTGAAGACTTAAACAAACTACAACGGGACGTAATGCGGTTTAGAGGGGAGTTACTTTTTGCGAATGCAATTATTTTATTTGAAGGTGTCACTGAAGAGCAGTTAGCTCCTGTTTTTTTCGAAAAGTATTTTGGTTTTTCAAGTTATAGCGTTGGTGTGAACTGTATTAGTGTGGCAGGTAAAAACTACCCTCCATTCGTAAAAATGGCATGCAGTTTAGGCATACCTGTATACATTGTTAGCGATAATGATGGCAATACAAAAACTGCAATACAGTCTCAAATAGCAAATATTGAGCAAGCTTTAGGCTTTGAACTCACTCCAGAAATCTTTCAAGTTAGTTATTTCAATGATGGATGTGATGTAGAATCTGAATTAGTTAATCATGTTCAAATGAGTGATGAACTGAAAGCTTCATTAGTAAAATTGGATACAAACGGAAGTGATAATCCCCACTTTATCTCTGCTAAAGAGCTAGAAGCAGCACAACTTGATAATCAAGCTCTTTTAAATCGGTTGAAAGCTGCAAAGTCTGGATATTCTGGATTTTTGGCTGGTGTTGTATCAAACAGTGATAAAAGCCGTGAAGAATTAATTCCACAGGCATTCATAGATGCTTTTGAAACTATAAGAGGATGGAGTACATTATGATTTCATTATCAGCCACACAATATGAAATTGTGAGTTCAGACCTTACTCAGCCAATCCAGATTATTGCTTCTGCGGGTTCAGGTAAAACAAGAGTATTGACTGAAAGAATTCGTTTTATTCTTGAAAACACAAAAAAAGATAAAGTATTGGCACTTACCTTTACTAATAAAGCAGCTCAAGAGATGCAAGAAAGGCTTGCTGACTTTGATGGCGTAGAAGAAAGAACGTGGGTGTCAACTGTTCATTCAGTAGCACAAAGCATCATCGAAAGTTACGGACATAGTATTGGTTTACCAAATGATTTACATATCTATGAACGTGACCAAGACCGTATGGAGTTGTTTTTACAGTCATTGAGAGATAGTAACGTTGATATTGATGATTACTTAAACGTTAATGACCCTACTGAAAAACGTAAAAGAAATCAGGTCATGCAAGGTTATATGGATGCATTTTCTGAAATAAAGCGTGAACTTTTAATAGACCAAACTGAAATTGAAGAAAAGTATCCCAACGAACCTCGTTTCTACGATATTTATCAAGACTACCAAGAAGCATTGGCAAACAGTGGTGGTATCGACTTTAACGATATTTTGTTTTACGCCTATCGAATTTTGAATGAACACTCAAACATTGCTCGTACTTATCAAGTGCAATATAAACATGTGTGTGTTGATGAAGCACAAGATTTAAACAAAGCACAATACGAACTAATTAAAGTATTTTGTGGAGAAAAAATTAGAAGTGTTTTGATGGTGGGTGATCCTAACCAGATGATCTATGGCTTCAACGGGTCTAAGGACTACTTTGAAAATGACTTTGTTAATGATTTTCTACCTCAAACGTTTACATTAAAAGAAAATTATCGAAGTACTAAAGCGGTAATTGAACTAGCAAATAAAATAAAGCCGAATTCACAAATTAACCACGAGATGGCTTTTCAGGGAACTATGAAAATCCAGCCATGTTTTAATGAAGAAGTCGAAGCAAACTGGATTATTAGAGGGCTTAAGTCACTCTTGGACGCTAAAGAACATACGGAAATAGAAGGTCAAATAAGCCTAGATAAAATGGTTGTTATTGGTCGCAATAAATTTGTATTCAACCAATTAGAAGCAAAACTAAAAGAGCACAACATTCCTTATTTTTTTAATAAAGGGGAAAGGCAAGCAGAGCCAGAGTCTTTGTTTGGTAAAATCCTTGATTATGCTATCCGATTAAAATTAAATCCTAAAGATTGGATTGATGGAAAAAAACTGTGTTCAATTCTGAAAGTTAAACAACCTAAACAGTGGGATGACCCAAACTTGTTAGAGGAATGGGCTGAGATTGTTAAAGCATCTAGCTTACCTTTAGCAGATATGCAGTCTTTTCTCTTGAATGAAATTCACATTTTAAATCAGGAAGAGCCAAATATTCGTAAATTTTGTAAAACGCTTGAATTAAAGCTAAATGAATATAAGACAGAAGAATTACCTGAAGCAGATAAAAATAAAATCGAGCTTGAACTTGCTTTAAGCCTACAAGAATTAGCAATGTTCCTTAAACGCTGGACTAGCTTCAAAAGCCAAAGTTTAGGCTCGACTTTAAAAGCATTTAGAAATGCTATGACGTTAGGAAAACTAGATACTGATGTTCAAGGTCAAGGGTTAACATTAAGCACTGTTCATACGATGAAAGGGCTTGAAAAAGACATCGTTTTTTTAATTGGTATGTGTGACGGTGTTTTTCCTGATTATAGAGCGACAAGCGCAAAAGATTTAAATGAAGAGCAAAATAATGCATTTGTAGCTGTTACTAGAGCAAAAAGGTGGTTATACATAAGTTACCCTCAAAACCGTATGATGCCTTGGGGAAGTTCGAAATTTCATAATATTTCTAGATTCATTGGCAATTTACCAACTCTGCAACTTATTAAAGAATAATAATTTTTTCTGGTTATCGGATGATTTATTAATATTCTTGAAGCTTTTAAATATATTACTAAAATAACAAAAAATTTCGAATCGACCACGCAACTTACAAAATACCAAGCTTCATTAAGAGGAATAAATTAAAGCCAATTTTATTCCTCTTAAATGATTTATTGAGATATTTAAAGAAAAGTAAGTTTTAACACCTACGATAAATCTCAAAATTTGATTTTAGGTATTAAATTATCAATAGCTCTTCAAATTTAGGAGTGGTTTTATTTCCAATTACAGAATTGAAAAATACACCGTGCTTTCTTATACCCATAGCAGGAGAACCTAAATCATCACAATATATACTCCCGTCTTGATGCTTTTTAGACTCTAAATAAAAATCTCCTTGCTGGAAAAAATAGTGACTCAGAGGCCAATTAATACCTTGACCTGTTTGATGATCTATTATTTTAATAGGAGACTGACTTTGTGATATTGAACCTATTGGGGGCAACACTCTAAAATGATCAGAACCCGCCATTTTTAGAGCGTAGTCCGCAGACGCTTCAATTTGAAAGCAATGGTTCAATATTGATTTGTTCTTTTCATCTCTCACATAACTCGGTTGATAACATACAATACAATCAACTTCAGCGTCTTGCTCATTAACAAGGCTTTTTACTTGCTCAGAAATATAGTTATAATCTGCATTTACGTGCATCCTCAAGAAAATTACACGAGAGACATCATCTCCACAAGGTGCATGTTTAGAAATATTTACAACTGCATTTCTAATTTTTTTTAAGTATCTCTTATATTCTGATTTGGGTGGAGGACAAAATATTTGCACCATATCAGATATATATTTAGGTGATAGACTGTAATTACTAGACGGTAATTCAAATATATGAAGGCTAACCTCAGAATCAATCACATATGAAGCTGAAGTCTTCTTAAGATCTAGCGATTTAACTATAATAATTAATTGTTCAAAATCCTCATCAGACAAAGTTCTTGATGCTACAATTTTTACTCCAAGCTTTTTATTTTTTGTTCTTAATTTTTCTATCCATTTCCGTCTAAAATTTTTAGAATTTTTTTGAAAATTAATTTGTGAATCTGACGCATCAATATTCTTAATTGATATAAACTGCTCTGAGCCATTTGGTAACGATGTAGAAAAGTCATAGCCTGGATTGCTATTTTTTGCAGGAATAACTTCAGATTTGTAAAGGCTGAACATTCCAAAATATAAAATTTCAGTGAAGAAGCCTTGCGATGATTTTGCGGGTTGCTTTTTAATGCTTCTTATTGCACTTTGTAGCCATATAGGATTATTTTTTTTAAGTTTTAATAAACATTTTCCTAGTGTGAATAACTCGACAGTAGATAATCGATCAGCTCTACACCATAGTTTTGGTAATCTATGAGTCTTCTGTGACTTAAGATATCCTTCTCCAAAACACTCTATTATTGTCTCAAATGCGAGCTTAGGTTCTTGATCCTTTCCTAGGTTTGAGAAATCTCTTCCTTTAAGCATTGATAAGTACTACTCCATGTTGAGATAAATTTAATGTAACTGATGCCTAATATCTTACCATGGACACTTCTCAATAATATTAGCACTATAATATTTATTGATTAGTAGTGTAAATATTATTATAAATAAATCACTTTTGTACCCCTGTGTGTACCCAAATTAATTTTATTTTAAATTATCCTTTAGAATCAATAAGGTTTCATAATCGTGCCAATTATTGGATCTTTTATAGTCCTAGTTATTCT
>TARA_R110000772_G_scaffold53159_2_pt1 | contig 12011 bp, 9 predicted proteins | sample TARA_R110000772 | Tara Oceans TARA_R110000772 (sample SAMEA4397948) | marine metagenome | biome: Polar Biome; feature: [SRF] surface water layer (ENVO:00010504); material: water (ENVO:00002006), including particulate matter (ENVO:01000060) such as... | depth 5 m | reverse complement strand
AGATTGCCAGCGTAGGTCAGCTTGTCCACGTTTGCCACAACACAGGATGTTTGGGTCAACAGCTCACGTATCACGGCTGAACCAATAAAGCCGGCACCGCCGGTGACGAGAATGCGAGAGGTCATAAAGTACTCATTCTATTTGTCAGGATACCAACTGGTCAGCAACTCATCGTACTCACGCAGCACCTGAGGCCAGGTAAAACGCTCGCGAAAGCGCCTACGGCTGGCCGATTTCATCCGTGATACGGCCGCATCATTGGTCAATAATTGATCGAACAATACGGCACAAGCTGACTCATCTTTAAAATAGGCAGCATCAGGACCGGCGACCCATTTGTTGAATTGATTATCATGAGCGATAACCGCGCATCCCGCACCCAAAGCTTCGACCAATGAAGGGTTGGTACCACCAACCCTGTGACCATGCAGGTAAAAGCGGCTAAAATATCTCAAGGCTTGCACTACAGCCGCCTCATAAATGGCCCCGGGAAACAGAACTTCACCACTCGCGGCATCCATTACCTGACGGTGATAGCGATTCTTCTCCGGGTCAAAATTACCGAGCACTACCAACCTGTGATTGCGGCGCCTATAACTAAAAGCCCGCACCATTTCCAGGAACGAGTTCTCCGGCTCCGGGCGGGCAATGATAATCGAGAACCCACCCGGCTCAAGGCCATAAGGAACCAGGGCGGCCACATCTGCTTCAAGCACTTCATCGCCGCCGTAGGAAATCATTGTAATTTTATCAGCGCCAACACGGGTGGCGAGGTGTTGTTTGATTTTCGGATGATCGGCAATCAGATGATTACCCACCCAACAGCCAATGCGCTCATTCAACCAGAACCATGCTCTGGCAAGCGGCCCCCACTTTTTTCGGCTCCACTCAATACCATCCATATTGATGATATTCACCTGCCCTTTCAAGCGTTGCAGGACATTAAACAATGCTGTGTTGTAGCCAAGCGTCAGAAACAATCCATCCTGATCCAGTGCGTGCCATACGGTCCTCAAATCAAACAGCACCGTGCTCAATGCCCCCTCGCGATTGATCGGAACATGAACCCGATTCACACCGTGCCAGACGGAACTGTAGTCAGGTCCACGGCCCAACTCCTGGCAGTACACAGTCACATCCCAGTCTTTTTTTACTAGATACTGACACAGACGATCTGCGAAGGTTTCAAAACCACCGTGCTTTGCAGGTACGCCTCGAATACCAAGAATAAATAATTTCTTCACTTACCTGACGCCCCGTTGGCATATAACACTATTTGAATGCTGTTTAGCGGCCCTGTCAGCTCGTCTTCTCTAGGCTCAGTTTGACACAGGCTATATACATGGGTGATCAACAGCATGATCAAAGCTAACAAACTTGGCATGAGCTATGCGTTGCCCAACCCCCGACGTGAGGTGCCATAATAAGCTGCACCAAATAACTTATGCAGCTATCTGCCATGGGTCACCCTATATCGCTGATGTTAATAGACTGCAACTATCGCTGATGTTAATAGACTGCAACTATCGCTGATGTTAATAGACTGCAACCAGCTTGAACGATACAAGCCGTCACATGAAGCATTAATGTAAAATTCAAGCTGCTTAATTTTCTCGCCAAATTAGCACCACTGGTTGCACAGTTTGGATAAGATTTTCCATTTTATGCTGCCCTATTTAAAAACGCCACTTGGCTTGGAGCAAGCATTCGCCCTAAAATAACCACTCATACCTTAAAAAAAAGGCTTTCTGAGCCAGTTGTGTAGTTCGATACAGAGCCAGTGTTGTGTGTCTCACAATTTGTGCATGCCATAGAAAATGGCAAGGTTTATTCGCCTGAGCTGAAAAGAATTTCTTTTACAAGCAATGAATCACAGTGGAAGAGCTGGAAAGCCTGCCAGCTCCCACGCCCAGAAACGGCTCTGGTCAATATTTGCTCCAAATGCTAATGTGAACACTTGAACACTGTTACAGCTAATCAGCTACTGACTAGCTTATGACTAACCGGCCCACCCTGCCCATTAAACTATGAAAGTGACACGCACTGAAATTCATGACGTAGTCATCATCGAGCCAGACGTTTTCAACGATGAGCGTGGCTTTTTCTTTGAGAGTTATAATCAACTAAAATTTGAACAAGCCATTGGCAGAAAAGTTCACTTTGTCCAAGACAACCATTCACTGTCAATGGAACAAGTACTCAGAGGACTTCATTATCAGATCCCACCAAATACTCAAGCAAAACTTATCAGGGTGATCCGAGGTCAGATCTTCGATGTCGTAGTTGATATTCGCAAGGATTCACAAACATTTGGACATTGGACTGGTGAGATTCTGTCTGCTGAGAATAAAAAGCAGTTATGGATACCAGAGGGGTTTGCACATGGTTTTCTGACTTTATCGAAGAGTGCTGAGATTATATACAAAACAACGGACTACTACTGCCCTCAATCTGAACGAGCCATTGCTTGGGATGATTTTAGGATCGGGATAGTTTGGCGTGGGTTAAAAGAACCTGTGTTATCTACAAAAGATAAAATGGCAAAAAAGTTAGACGAGCTGCTCGATAAGGATGATTTATTTTGAGTGAGCCTGGCAAGGCTAGACTAGACTACATTAATCTGAGTTTTTTAGTATCAGTTTAGTGAGTATCACTTGAGTTAAAGTTGAATCAGGTTGAAATAGATCAGTGTCAGAATTTATAGCAATACCTAAAAATGAAAGTTCTTCGACAAGTTTATATCAAAGGTTAAAAACTTCATATTTAGGTAAATTTTACTTAATTCATATTAAAAAACGCCCCCTTCTTAGGGCTGCCGTGTCTTTAGGGTGGAGGTGCTTCTACCCCATAATCCAACGTTTAATAATCACGAAAAAAACTAGCTGGAAAATGCTGGAGAGTATCAATGAATACGCTTCAAGAGAAAGGCTGAGTGGCTACCAATTAATTGAGCCCTGCCAATTCGATATTTCCGTAAAACAAGTACTACCGGTAGACTTTGAATCTATTAAAAGTAATACAGCTTCTCAACAACATTTCCCAGGCGTATTTATTTATCAGTTGAAACAGGCAAAAGTACGCGGAGGGAGTAACTTGGTTAGTGTTAGTGAAACAATTATTCACCATAATTTATCTGACTATACTACTGACTACACTCCAGAAGAGTTACACGCTCGGCTAATCATAAAGCCGCGAGCGAAAAAAGCAATGTGGCTGGAATTAGATGAGACACCTGCACTAATTCCAGAGGCCGCTGTATTTCTTGATGCTACATCTTATAATTATGCGCATTGGTTTACTGAGGTTTTGCCAAGAATAGTTGCTTTTTGTGATGATGATAGGTTTGCCAATATACCTCTGATTATCGATTCAGACTTGCACCAAAATCTAATGGCATCTCTCTTATATGTTGTACCAGATAGAAAAATTTATCTCTTACCTCGCGGCCGTGAATTGATTGTTACGAAGTTGTTTTATACAACGGCATGCGGTTATGTCCCTTTCCATCCCAGGAAAAAAAAGTTTCGTTATCATGGTGAGTTTTGTCCGACCGCACTTAATAAAGTGAAAAAAAAGTTTTCAGAAACGATAAAAGAATCTTTATCGCACACCCCCAAGAAAATCTATTTGAGGCGCAATTCTGGTTTACGGAATATTGTTAATTCGACTGACATTGAGCGCATATTAGCAAGTTATGGTTACACCATATTTGAGCCAGAAAAATTATCCTTCGAAGAACAATTTTTGCTTTTTAGCAATGCTGAGTCAATTATCTCAGCTTCCGGCGCAGCATTGGCTAATTGTATATTTTGCTCGCCGGGGACTGAAGTTACGGTTTTAATGTCAGATCATAGGGAGATGATCTATAACTACTGGAGCAACATGCTCTCTCCACTTGGACTAAATGTTAACTACATAATTGGCAATTCAATTAATCCGGATCTATTCAGTATACATTCTGATTTCAATATACAGATATCAGATTTGAAAGAACATATTGAAACTCTTGGCCACAGAATCATAAAAACTCCACAAATTCACCCTACAGCGAATGTATCTCCTTTTGCCGATATCGGTGAAAATGTATTGATAGGGCCTAGTACAATAATCCATCCAAATGTTGTGATTGGTAAAAATAGCCGTGTTGAGGCATTTTGCGAGCTAGGTGTAGCAACACCATTGGGGGACAAGTCACCGTTAGTCATTGGTGAAGGCGCACTCATCAGATCACACTCTATTTTTTATGAGTCATCATCTGTAGGCTCGGGCTTGGTGACTGGTCATAACGTTATAGTGCGTGAGAATACGGTTGCAGGTTGTAATTTCCAAATAGGCACAAATACTGAAATACAGGGTGACTGTAAAATCGGCAATTATGTACGTTTTCAGTCAAATGTGTTTGTCGGAAAGAAAACTACCATTAATGATTTTGCCTGGGTTCTACCTTATGTCGTTTTTACAAACGACCCTACACCGCCAAGTGATACTCTGCTTGGTGCCTATGTCGAAGAGTTTGCATGTATTTGTGCTGGTTCTTTGATATTACCTGGTGTCAGAATCGGCAAGTCTTCGCTCGTTGCCGCAGCTTCATGTGTGACTAAAGATGTGCCAGCAGGAAAAGTGGTCGCAGGGAACCCAGCCAAAGTTTTGAAAGACACCACAGAGGTAAAGTTAAAGGATGGTTCGAACAAGCCTGCATATCCGTGGACTAGCCACTTCGAAAGAGGCTATCCGGATGATGTGACTAGTGAATGGAAAAAAATAGTTGAATTGAAACATGATTAAAGATTGTAAGATTGTAGAGCTGCCAAAAATTGACGATCCAAGAGGGAGTCTCACATTTATTGAAGCGGAAAAACATATTCCTTTCTCGTTTCAAAGAGTCTATTACTTATACGATGTGCCTGGGGGAGCTGAAAGAGGTGGGCACGCTCATAGGGAACTTCACCAGTTGGTAATAGCCATGTCAGGCTCTTTCGATATTCACCTGGATGATGGAGTAGAAAAGAAAACGGTACATCTAAATCGCAGTTATTATGGCTTGTATATCCCGCCGATGATGTGGCGGGAAATAGATAATTTCTCATCCGGATCGGTATGTATGGTGCTTGCCTCTAATTATTATGATGAACTTGATTACTACCGTGACTATGATGAATTTGTACATGATGTTAAGAAGGCTCTAATCTGATGCAAGTGCCTTTTTTAGATCTGAATAAACAGAATCAGCAGATTCGTAAAGAACTGGATGCAGCGTATAAAAGGGTAATGGATTCAGGCTGGTTTGTGACGGGTAGTGAGCTCGAAGCATTTGAACAGGAATTCGCAACGTTCAGCAATGTTAAATTCTGTATCGGGGTCGGCAATGGACTGGATGCACTACAGCTGTTGTTAAGGGCCTATGAAGTAGGTCCGAATGATGAAGTCATTGTTCCATCGAATACCTTTATTGCGACTTGGTTAGCCGTTAGCCAGACTGGCGCAAAGCCCGTTCCGGTTGAACCGGAGACTACTACTCACAATATCGATCCGTCCTTGATTGAGTCCGCCATAACAAGCCGAACTCGAGCCATTATGCCGGTTCACCTATACGGCCAACCAGCTGATATGGATCCGATCAATAAAATTGCTGAGAAATATGGATTGATAATTATTGAAGATGCAGCGCAGGCACAGGGGGCAATGTATAAAGGGCAGCCTGCTGGTTCACTCGGCCATGCTGCAGGCACCAGCTTTTATCCCGGTAAGAATTTGGGTGCATATGGAGATGGCGGCGCAGTATTAACCAACGATGTCGTTGTTGCCGAGAAAGTCCGAAAACTCCGTAATTACGGTTCAAAAATCAAATATCAACATGATATAACCGGTTTTAACTGCCGACTTGACGAAATACAGGCGGCCTTTCTCAGAGTGAAGTTGGCTGTGTTGGGGCAATGGAATAATCGTCGGAGAGAGGTGGCAAATTTATACTCAGAACTACTTGGCGATATTGAGGGTATTACGCTGCCATGGTTGAAAGAAGGATGTGATTCAGTTTGGCATTTGTATGTCATACGAACTAAACAAAGGGATGCATTGAAAGAGCACCTTGCATCACTGGGCATTGATACGGTTATTCATTATCCCATCCCTCCCCATCTACAGGGGTGTTACTGTGAACAGTATTCAGAGAATCTGCCGATCGCCGAACAGCTTGCCAAAGAAGTCTTAAGCCTTCCAATGTCGCCAGTGCTATCAGACAAGGAAGCAGGGTACGTAGCTTCATCTATTCGAAAATTTATCGAACACAGGTAATACGTTCAATAGAAACAGAATAAGACTGGAGGGCTTATGAAAAATTTTTTTATTATGACCCGTGGACGAACGGGTTCAACGGCGATAATCGACTCTCTCAACAAATCAAAAAATATAGTTTCAGCCCAAGAGTTGTTTATTAAGCTTCCTTATAAAAAACACCAAGATGAAGAATATTACACTTCTACACCTAGATTTGATGTTTGGTCAGAATCTAAAGGATATCATTTTAAAATATTTCAGAGATTTTTAGGACAATCTTTCATAATTAGAAAATACTTAGCACAAATTGAAAAGATTAATGCAAATAATAAGACTATAGCTTTTGGTTTCAAAGTTCTTAGTCATCATTTTGAAGAGAGGCCAATGCTAAAATATATTTTGCAGAAAAGAGCCTACAAAGTAGTTTATTTGACAAGAAATATTCCAAGACAAGTCATATCAGGCATGGTGGCTAAGCAACGTGGAAAATATAACGCTCATGATCGCGAGAATTACAGGGACGATGCCATCTATAAAATTGATATTGATGAGTTTAAATCTTTAGTGGCGTGGGAGACACAGGAGGTAGCTAATGATATCTCCATGCTTGAATCATCGGGTTTTAGATTCATTCAAGTTCGTTACGAGGATTTTATTGAAACCTCTGATATATTTTTTGCAAAAATCTTTAGTTTTTTAGAAATTCCGGAAGAAAAACTTCCTAAAAGTTCATTCTCTATAATGATTAAAGACCCAAAACACGTTATTCAAAACTACAATGAAGTTGAGCAATGTCTTTCTGAAATGGGCATGGCAATTAGTTAAAGAAAAATTCATGTATCAATGAGTTAAGTAAATTATCATTTGACAATAAGTAAAGTCTTGAAAATAAGAAATGAGGAGTTCAGAAAATATACCGAACAAGTTTAATCAATATTCCTTCCTATGATAAGGACTATATTTTGAAAAAGTTTTTTATAATGACCAGAGGCAGGACTGGCTCCACTGCTGTTATGGATTCTTTAAATAAGACAAGCTCTATTACTACAGCTCAAGAATTGTTTATTAAGTACAAAACTAATGAAAAGAACAGTCAACCAGCAAATAAAAGTGATCGAGTCATTTTAAGATATGACCCCTGGCGCCAACAGAACCTAGGTCGCCTCGAAAGGGTTAGCGAGTGGCTGATGAGAAATGACACTTCGATAGTTAAGTATCTTGACCAGGTAGAAAATACCGCCTCAAAGACAGATGCTAAAGCGTTTGGCTTTAAAGTGATCAGTCATCATTTCAAGCAGAGACCTGGCCTCAAAGAAAATTTAGTGGAAAGAGGGTACTCAGCTATTTACTTGACTCGAAATATTCCCCGGCAAGTGATTTCCGGCATAGTTGCAAAAAAAAGGGGTAAATATAACGCTCATGAAAAAGAAAACTACCAGAATGATTCGAGTTTCTTAATTGATATTGATAACTTTAGGTCATTGATTGAGCTAGAGCAGAAATCCCAGCAAGAAGATCTGACTCTTCTTCAAGCCATGGGTATAGATTACACAGTAATCAGGTATGAAGATTTTGTTTCGAATCCAGATCAGTTGTTTTCGGATATAATGTCTTTTTTAAACCTTCCATCAGAAAAAGCACCGAAGAGTTCTTATTCAATCATGATTGAGAATTTGAATAATACTATCGAGAACTATGAGCAAGTCCGTGAATGTACCAAGCAGCTCGGAATGTCCCTAGACTGAAATATTTTGGAGTCAAAAGTTTGGCTATAAATAATAGTGCTATTCAAAATATTACAAGTTACATAGCCGCGGAAAAAATCAATAAGGCGTTACGAAAAATACAATGGTCAGTTCTAAAAATTATATCTGACGATCACTATACAGCTGCGATTTATGATTCCCCAGAACTCGATCTGCTATGCGAGAAAATCGGAAAATATGTGGCAAAAAAAATCCAAGATTCTGATTCTCCTAGCCACAACAAGACTACTCAGCATTCTGTGGTTATAGTTTGTAGCCGACTTCAAGTTTCTGGCGGCCATACTAGAGTAATTGAAGATTTTATAAGACACCTTCCCAATAATGATCTACTGGTATTAGTCACCGAAGTTCCGGCCAGGTCGGATAGAGAACATGCTGGTAGGAGACTGACCGAACTGGGTGCCATGGTTGAATGGTGTGGAAGGGGTAATTTAGAGAAACGGCTTTACTGGCTGGACAGGAGGTTATTATCAGCCAATCCAAAGGATATATTCCTTTTCAATCATCATGAAGACAGTGTCGCTGTCGCTGCAATGCAGGTTGCTAAACAAGCAAAAGTACATTTTTATCACCATGGAGATCATCATTTATCGCTTGGTGTTCATCTTACTGGAGCTGAGCACATTGATATTCATGCATTCGGATATGAAAACTGCAGAAATAAACTAGGTATCGTCAGAAATACTTACTTTCCCTTAGTCACCGAAGATAGGGGCGCACGACCTGACTCTATCGGGTTTCTGGCCGGTGATCACTTAGTTACTTGCACTGCAGCAGGTAAAAACAAAGTGGAAATTAAACATGCCGATATCTCATATATAGATTTTATTCCCAAGTTATTGTCTTCGTCCAAGGGACGACATATCCATATCGGGAAACTGAGTTGGTTCGCACGCTGTCGTATACGACGATCCATTCAACGATTGGGGCTTAAGCAAAGTGCGTTTGTTTATATTCCCTGGGTTCAAAGTGTCTGGGATACCTTGCATGAGCAAAAAGTAGACATCTATATAAGCTCATTTCCTATTACTGGTGGCAGAACCTTAATAGAGGCGATGGGATCCGGGACACCTGTTGTTCTGTACAATAACCCAAAATCGCGTTTGCTGAGTGGAATTGATTTGGTTTATCCAGCTGCATTTATATGGAGCACAGAGAGCAATTTGCTCGATTACCTGCAAAGCCTGACAGCTGTAAAACTGCTTACTGAAAGTAAGCTCGCCAGAGGTCATTTTCTAAGGCACTACCGTGATGAGTTGCTGGAGGAAGCATTGACTCCACAAGCTTACCACGCCCCACCCCCTCTCAATCCCTTTAAAACCAGCATACCTGAATTGCCAGATAGTTCGCTATTTTTAAATAAGAACGCTCACAGAAGAACATCTTTCAGGGCGAGCATTTATTTTAGGCTAAAATATTTACGCTCAATTATCCTGAACAACTTTATGAGTTAAGTGGCGAGCATTTAATGTTTGGGAAAGTAATTTTTGATTTCCCATAATATTGTTAATTTCATCAATTAATTTTAATCCTTTGTTAAATCGAAAGTTGAGTAATTCTCGCTCGAGTGCATATGTAAGTGCAGCGAGCTGGTATAAGTCTGCAGGATAAGATTTAAGTTCAGGTCGATGCATACTTGCTTGCTTGATCGAATCTTCAATTAACTCAAGCTTATCGTGGCTAACTGGCCAATTAGCTCCGACTGGCTCTAACTCCCATTTCCCCCAATGGATCACCATGGGGGCAGCTTCCTGCGATCTGATCGCTAGCATCTGATTGAACTGTGGGTTTATAAACCATAAAGGTAAGCTTTTTAATATCGCAGATAAGTTATCAAATTCATCAATAAATTGGGCTATACAAAGTTGTTCTTTTCTTGATGATGCTAATTTTAGATACTTGATATGAATGATTCCAAAGCGGTCAGCAAGGGTCTTTTTAGAACGGGAATATTGCCTTCTAAGTGCATCACTGGGTGTTAACCTCAATAACAGTTCAAGAGTTTCTACCTCCCGTGCCCAAGGCTCAGGCTGATTTAATGATGGCATATCAGTCAAGTCATAAACATGGCACCTGATGCCAGCAATGCTATCCATTAAAAGCAATGGTGGCGATATTAACTGTCGCGAAGAAATATCTTGTAATAAAGCTTCCTCGTGGGTTGCTTGAGGAAGGGCTGCCTTGTCGAAAACTTTAATTAGGAGGTTTTTTTCTCCTTTATTCAAGTCGACCTCAAAAAAAGCAAGGTTTCTTATACCAGTATCTAGCCAAGATACTGATATTTCTTTGACATCCAAACCTAAACATTCTTTAAATAAGGTGCTAACCCATTGATATTGTTTTTCGTCAATAAGTTTCCATAACGTAGAGTTAGTATCTGAAGTGCCCGGTTCAAGGACATGATGATGAAAAAAAAGAGCGGTGATTTTGTCGTGATTTTTAGTCAGTGCATAGATATGTCTAACCACAGATCCCAGATTGGCTATTATTTGTCTGGAAAGAATAAAGCTGACAAATGCAATCAAAAAGTTGGGGGGTGAAAGATAGAGAAAATCTATCACTATAAAAATGAATACAATAAAAAAACTCGCACCTACAGAACTATTAATCTTGAATGCGATTTGCAAGTGACTGAGCTTATTGAAGGAATATTCTGAATTACCAAAAAATGCATGGAAGTTAAGCAGCAGTACGGTACAGACCAGAATAACGATTGCAATTTCAGGGTAAAACCAGAATAAAACTGTAAGTGAGATAACACTAAAAAGTAGACAGGAAAGTAACCCTGAAAACTGTTGGTAAGCATTTTTAGCTAGTTCTTTCTGGTTATCAAACAATAGAACTTTATTGGAGCTATCCAATAATTCCTGCGCTCCTTTTATGCTACTTTTTTCAGCTACTTTAGTAGCCGCGATTTGCAGGAAATAAAAGAATAGTGTCAGAACGCAGAGCACCAGAACTAACAGTTCCAGACCCATGCCCTGGATTGGGCTGGGTAAAAAGTCTGGCAGGCGCTGAGTACTAATCAGCATTAATATCTTTAGTGGGAGCAGAAATGTGGTGAGGAGTGATAGCTGTGCAACCAGCGAAGCAACTACGGAGATTATCGTTGCTGATGGTGTAACACGGGTTATTTCACCTCCAAGAGAAACAAGCCACTTGGTGATATAAGAAAATGTGTTTTGCATATTAGAAGCTGTGGCCGATTAAGTATGGAGTATCTTGAGAAAAACTAATGTGTCTAAAAAAGTTTTTCTATAGTACAGGATTTCACATGGATTCTGACACATTAACTATTGACCTTCTTCTCAAAGAGTATCCAAATCTCGGTATCAGCCAATCGGCAATCATAATCTGACGTGGGCATTGAACAGATCCATGGAGTGGGTAGTCAGCTATGACAGCCCTAGGCTGTCAACAAGTTTGACACGGGAATAAACACGCTCAATGCTTGCTTTCCCACCCCGAGTTCACCATGATTTCCGGTTTTCTATCTGGATATCTGTTGCATGCAATACATCTCAATCCGTGGCGCCCGCACCCACAATCTCAAGGCCGTTGATCTCGATCTGCCCCGCGACAAGCTGATCGTGGTGACCGGCCTTTCAGGATCCGGCAAATCCTCTCTGGCCTTTGACACTCTCTATGCAGAAGGTCAGCGTCGCTATGTGGAATCCCTGTCGGCGTATGCACGACAGTTCCTCTCGATGATGGAAAAGCCGGATGTAGAGCACATTGAGGGGCTGTCCCCCGCTATCTCCATCGAACAGAAGTCCACTTCACACAATCCCCGCTCCACCGTGGGCACGATCACCGAAATCCACGATTACCTGCGCCTGCTCTTTGCACGGGTTGGAGAACCCCGCTGCCCCGAGCACGGCGAACCGCTGGCAGCGCAGACTATCAGCCAAATGGTGGATCAGGTGCTCGCCCTGCCCGACGAGAGCCGCCTGATGCTGTTGGCCCCGA
>TARA_R110000772_G_scaffold125530_1_pt1 | contig 12013 bp, 8 predicted proteins | sample TARA_R110000772 | Tara Oceans TARA_R110000772 (sample SAMEA4397948) | marine metagenome | biome: Polar Biome; feature: [SRF] surface water layer (ENVO:00010504); material: water (ENVO:00002006), including particulate matter (ENVO:01000060) such as... | depth 5 m | reverse complement strand
AGCAGGCCTATAATCTGTAGTTGAATAATGGGCATCACTATCTGTTCCTGTATTAAATTTAAATAAAACGCTCCCACCAGAATCGGTGTTAGCGTTAGTGACAATATAATGGGTGTTAAGTGTCTTAGTTGTTTCAGCTCCTGCTGCGGATCTAACAATAACTGTTAAGTCTCCATCAACAAATATCTTAAACTCATAATCAAAGCTATGTAGTGTTCCATTGCCCGAATAGGAATTTTTGTTTGAAGTCGTTGATACTGTCATTTTTTACCTCATAATTCCTTTTACTTTTTCATATTTCTTTTTTTGCAAATTAAAAGATTCTTCCATTCTATCTTTAAGGCCATCACCAAACTCATCATCATCAAGAAGATCTTTCTTTGCCATAGCCCTGGCTGTCACTATTGCTCCATTCAACATAGTTTCTGCCGCTTCTCTTGCTAACTTATCTCCGGCAACTAACCAGGCTTCTTTTAGATTTTTATATTCGGACATTTCCATAATTCGTTCTGCTTGCTCTAATGATCTCAAGCCAGAATATTGATGTAACTTATCTATTTCTTTAGGTGTAAGTCCTACATTGGCATCCCAAGTTTCGTGATGCTTTGAAGGGCCAAACCTTAAAGCTATAAACTCCTGGTCAACTTCATAGGCTCTTTTAGCGTAATCCTCTTGAGTAACGCCTTCACCAACTAACTCATTACTTTCAGTCACAGCATTGTTTGGGCCAATAGTTGAGCTGTAAATAGGGCTAATAATGTCTGGTCCATACGCTCCAGATAGCATTATTTTTTGACCCCAAAAATTACGTCTAGGCATTAGATCACTAGAAAGAAAGGGGATCTGAGCTTTTAATTGATCTAGCTTTGAGTAAGTAGCTCTAACTAAAGGATCAACATTTTTCTCGCCTTGGGCTAAAACTCTTGGAACAATGGATCTCCAAAAATTATCAACAGTTCCCTTGCCATATCTTCCAGGATCTTGCAGAGCTTTCATTAATGTACTAAAACCCTGCATAAATGTTTTATTGGTTATTTGATTACCAAGGGCAGCTTGCAAAGAAGCCATTATAGCTTCACCGCTTGCCTCATCTACATCACCACTTTGCATAGCTTCTGCTACATCAGAAGCCATACCAAGAATTGAAGAAAAAGGTTCAGCCGCAGCGTAACTATAATAGGTATCTCCAACTTTAACTGAGTATGGCTGCCAACCGCTTCTTCTTAAAGCGTTCCTCAAATCTGGATCTGTTGGGCCACCTCCGGTTATCTCACCATTGGAAGCCATCATAAATACTGCACCACCTGTTGCATTGCCTAAATAAAGTTTTGCCTGGGCCATTTGCCCTGCGGCCTTATCAGCAGCAGAAGCGCCAGGTTTTTTCGCTGCATCTATAGCAGCCTTTGTCTCTCCAAAGAAAAACCCAATAGGCCCTCTATCAATCGCAGCATATTTAAATGCGTTATAAGGTGTTTTAAAAAATGGCAGAAAATACCTCATGCCTGGTACTTTCCTTATTGCATTTATTCCCTTACCAACCGAGTCTAATTCGTTTTGTAAAGTTACATATTTAGCATGGCTGTTGGCTTCTTTAATGGCAATGTCTGGCGGATTATAAACGTATTCGCCAATATGATTAGATAAATCATCTCCATTTAATCCTTTGGTTTTCCCAGATCTATAAGCTTGCTGATACAAGCTCATCCTGCTTGCCATTACTTTAAAAAAAGTATCTTCAAATTCTAGCATTTTTGTTGGCACTCTGCCTAATGTCATAAAGTTCCCGACTATATCAGCCACATTACCTAGCAAACCTGTAGCTTCGAAACCTTCTGCGGAAAAGTCATTCCCAAATCTTTTACCTCCCGAACCTTGTAGCTTAGATCCGACAATAGGAGTTTCTCCTGTTTTAAAAGCAGTTCCGGCTGCGCCCATAGCTTCCCGCAAAACCATAAGGCCTGCGAATAATTGTGCGTTTCCTTCTCCTATGTAAACACCACCTTCTCCGCCCATAGATCTTTTTACAGAACCTATGCCGCCTGCAACGTAAGTTTCTCCAACATGGGCAAGAGTCGTTAATATGTTGCCTGTAGTATTTTTCATATGAGTAATGCCAGAGGATAATAATATGTTTATCCAGGATTCATATAAAGCATTTCCAAATTTTTGTAGCTTTGTTCCTTTGTTTGTAAAAGCTAATTTTGCTCCCTGGCTCTCTCCTACATTATTATAAAGTTTAGCCATTTCCCTAATGTCATTACCGCCACCAAAGCTTTCTAAAACTGAATCAATATTCTGAGCTTTTGTTTGGTCAAAATCTGCACCCCTTACAGGTATTTTAAATTGACCTAAAGCTCTGGCTATTTCTGTTTGTGCGCCTTTTATCTGAGACTGTAAATTGCCAACCAATTCAAGTTGGACACGAAAGTCTAAAGCATCCTGGTTTGATCCGGTTTCAGCTTTTTGAGCAAGACCATCTAATTTTTTTACTTCTGCCACTAACAATTCTCGTGAAGCCAACATGGTTTCAGCAAGCCCTGCTCCATCTGAAGTAATTATTCCTCCTCTTTTCCTACCTAAAATATTTTCAGTTAAGGTTTTTGGGTTAACACCAAGGTCATCAGCTAAAGCAATCGTTGCAGCTTGAGTGATTGAACCTCTGTTTGCTTCTGTTATTTTATCTTTAAAGGTTAAGCTAACGCTTTCAATCGTTGCAAGAATGTTCCCTTCATCTGGGATCTTAGCATCACCGCCTGCTCCTACAGCTCTAAAGTCTGAGAGCAAACCATCTTCAAGTTTGACCGGCTTTACATTAGCTTTAAATTTTGCTGCGTTTTCTTTTTCCTGGGCTTTTCTTATTTTTAAAGCAGAAGCTTCTTTTGCGTATTGTTCCTCTGTTAAGACCCTTACCGGTAAATTCTCCAGGTTCATGTCTTTGGCTGCAAAGAAAGTTGCATTGCCATCCATCAGCTTATATGTGCCATCTCCATTATCTATAACAGATAGTGGCCCTCGCTTACCTCTTTTGCCATCTCTGGCTTCATTCATTAAATTTTTAGCAACAGGTATGCCTTTATTATCAGCACCTTTTGTTGGGATTATTTGAGATAAATTTAAATCTACTGTGTCATTTGTCCTGGTAAAATATGAAGCTGAATTAGTCGGCTCAAAACTTGGAGTTTTAACTTCTGTGCCAACAACTTTAGGCCCTACAAAAGTCTCCGCTTTTTTTAATTCGTTTTCTCTCCGTATAGATTTACCAAAGGTTGTGTCAGATTTAGTTAAAATATCCTCAATCTTTCTTAAAGGATAGGTTAACACAGGAGTAACGAAATCAGTAATTACACTTGATATACCCGAATATTTTGCAACCTGGATAAACTCATCATCTTGGTTAACCGGCAAACTAAACTGATTATTAGGCATCAACCTTAGTTTGTTAATAATAGGGTCAGTATTATTGAACTCAGATCCATCAAGAGGTTTTGTAACATCACCTACAAAAGTTTGCTCAATATCAATATTTTCATTTGTGGTTGGAATAGCCAATTTTAATTCTTTCTAACATATTTTAACGACATTGGGAACACCTATATACCAGGCACAGTTAAATTAATTTGATCGTAGATAGGCCGCCAAACATCAGATCCTGCTATAAGAGCTGAAGCCGCTATCTGTTCACTATTCTTCATTAGCTTTTCATATTTAACTTTTTGCTTTTTATCACCTTCTATTTTTCTAGCTTCATCATAGATATCCCACATTGATTGCTTAACACCGCTTATCTCCTCAGACCATATCTGTACTTCTGCTGTCTTACCACTAGGTGTTTTAACTAATATTTTGCGATCAAAATACCCACCAGGTTTAGCCTGCCAACCTTCATCAACTATCTCATAATTATCTGCTAAAAGCTTTGCAATAGCATCACTTTCATCTGGCCGAGAAACGTCAATCCCTGCTCTTACGACATCTGTTATTTCGCTTTCATCTTTGTAACCTTTTTTATCTATCTTCCTTCTCATGGATTCTTCTGTTTTAACCCCTGGGTTAGTTACTTTAGATCCGGTTATTACGTCTTTGCCATCAATCGCAATGGGGTTTTCGGTGACACCATTTAAAAAATCAATTATATTTGCTTGAGCTTCTTCTGCGTTTTTATAGACCTTCTTTAATAATCTTTCAGTAGGACTCACCGCATCTGCTAGCCAATTAGCTCCCTTAGACAAAGCACCACCAAACAACATTCCTGTTGCTAAAGATCCGGCACTTTCACCAAAGTCAAAACCATCTTGTTGTTCTCCGCCCTGGATTTGAACTGATTGTCTTAAAGCGTTATCCGCTGCAAAGTATGTTCCGCCTTCATAGGCTGCTAAAGCTGTAGGGCTTTTAATAGATTGTTTAAATGCTGTTATTATACCTTGCTTAGTTGCTTGTTGCGCTCCATGCCTTCCAACAACTCCAATTCCTATTGTGCCTAACCCTACATATGTTGTAGGATCAGTAAGCATATTCTTGAAAAAACGAGCTGTACCAGACCAGGTAATTTCTTTGTCATCATAGGTTTTCATCATTTGAAGAAACCTAAACTTAGTGTCATCTTCCATGCCTGCTAGCTCAGCTGTTCTAATGCCCATCATTGGCAGATTGTAATTAAAAGTTCCCATGAACTCTAATCCAAATTTTGCATACTCACCTTTCTGCTCGTCTGTCATTTGCTCAAATGGGATGTCATCCAATAGCTGTGGACCTGTAGCATTGTTACTATTCATAATCCTTTTGCTTGCATTTGCATAAGCTTCCGGTCCAACAGTACCTACGTTTTTTTCTCCTTGCTGAGCTGAAGATATACTTGGCCGCATAAATTTATCATAGATTAACTTACTGCTAACAACCCAATTTGTATCCGTATAAAGATCTTGTTCCTTTACATCCACTTCAACGTCAGCTCTATCTTTATCAAAAAGGTAGTCTGAGTCAGTTTCTGGAGGAGCGTTCTCAGCCCAAGACCTTTTAAGCCTTTGGTCTGTCCTATCCCTTGAATAAGACTCAAGCCAATTTTCTTCAGCAGTTTGCATAATTTACCTTGGGTTTTTAATTTTATCTTCATCAGACGATTCAAATACACTCGTCACACTATCCCACCAATTAACACCGCCTTTTTGGACCTCTGGGTCATTGTTTGGTTTTGGAAGAAGCTTTGAAAAGTTATCCTTTTCAATCTGATAGCTCTCAATAAGATTTATAGTTTCTTTTTCCAGGACAAGTTCTAGCGGTGTAAAAGTACGTTTATTTGTAGTTCGGTTTATAGGGTTCGCCAATATCAATGACCTGGCATTTGCTACATCATTTGGAGTCCACTTAGTTATATCCGCCTTGCCTACTGCTTTCATCATAGCGGTAGATGGTGCAATGAATCCCATTTCCTCAGAAAGATTGCTTGAATACTGCTGCGATACTTCCTTATAAACTTCAATAGGATCTTTCCCTTCACCAACTAAAGCGTAATAAGTATACATAGCATCAGCCCTTCTTAGCCCAATACTTGATTGGTTCTTAACTCCACTCATAGTAAATCCGCCTGGAGTATCTCCTATAGCGGTCTTTAAAATGGTTGCGTAACGCTTTACATCAGTTGACTCTTGTGAAGAACTTAAATAACCCTTAGCTGTTTTAATAATTCCAACAGCATCACCTAAAATAACAGATCCATTTAAACCTATTTGGCTTTTTACTTCTCCTATTATGTCATTTATTTCATCATTGTTTTTAGCGTTTGCTAATCGCTCATGAAACTTAACAACAACGCTTGCATCTGAAACTCTAGCATCTTGACCTTTTACCAGGGTATCGAGGATCTTGAGCTGCTTGTCATCTATATCTGCATTTCTAAAGCTAGCCAATATTTGACTTGAAGATGGCATAGTTGTTTTAGAGCCAGGAACAGAGCTATCTAAAATGTTACCTAAAAAAGTATTAAAGTTATTTTCTTGCCTATCTTTTTTAATTTTTGTGTTCTTTTTATCTATTCTAGCATCATCAGAAATCCTACGTCTTTCTAATGTTCCTACTAAACTATTGGCTTCTCTGATTAAGTTATCTCTATCAACAGGGTTTAAATTAGTATAATTTTTAGGATTAGATAAATTTTGCAGTACAACTAAAGCTTGATCTGGGTCAGCAGATATAGCAGCGTTGCTTAATTGTTGTCTTACAGAAAGCCGGTCAACCTTACCCCTAGATTTAATTGTACTGTTTGCCGCTTCAGTTTGTGAAAAATAACCTATATTAGCCGCTCTCTGATAAATCCCCCCCGCAAATTTACCTGGCTTAACTTCAACGCCAAACAACTTTAACTTTGCTTTGGATCTTTCAGCCTCATTCCCTGTTGCTATTGTTTGCTCTAATGAAGATACCTGTTGGATTATATTAGCTTTACCTATATCAATCTGGCCATTTCTTACTGTTTGCAATATTGATATTCTTTTATTAGATATATCTGTAGTGGCTGAAGATAAAAATCTTTTCTTAACAATCTCATCATCTATCTTGTTGGCTAACGAACTTTTTGTCGATTTGATTACAGCATTATAGTTTTTTAAAGCTTTAGCAGGGTCAGTCTTTGAAAGATCCGCAGCTTTTAATTGCTGATCTTGTAAAGTTTGTGTTAGTTGGTTTTCAGCAGCAGCTAGCTTTGAGGCTCGCTCAGCCTTTAATTCTGTCTCATACCATTTCAAACTTTCTGATTGAGCTGTCATAGCAAGGTTATATTGTGCATCATACCCCTGGCTAAGCGCACCAGGACTTGCCTGGACACTCATTTGAATAGATCCACCGCTTGCAGTTTTATTGCCCTGGGTTTGATATGTAGGAACTTTCATTTAAGCTGTTCCATAGATTCTAGCGCCAGAAGAAATGCCGCTAAGTAATGCTTGATTAGACTTAGCAGTTCCGGCTCTCCTAGCTTCTCTGCCATACATTCTATTTAAAGTACCTTGCATCCTACTTTGTACTCCTTGTTCTTCAAGTTCTTGCTTACCTACTGAAGCATTATATCTTTTAATATTAATTTCATTATCTGCTTCTTGAGCGTTTGCTAGGGCAATCTTTAATGGAGTACCACTATCAGCTAGCCATCCATTATGAGAAGCAGCCATTGAAGTCTGCTGAGCTAGCTCGGTATATTGGTTTTGAAATTTTACAATCTGTAGTTCTTCAGCTTGAATAAACTGTTCTGCGGCAATGTCTGAAGCATCTGCGTTACGATCATTAACATCTGCATTATAATTATAAGCGTTCTGTTGAGCTTGCCCTGCTGCTCTTGCATTATTAGATGCTGCTATTGTTGAAACTACTGCTGCGGCTATTGCTACTTCTATACCCATTAAATCACCCTTGAAACTCTATAATAATCTGCGCCATCTGGACCGAACTTCTCCATTAGACCTTCTTCTTTAAAACCAAGGAACTTAGCAAATCGTTGAGCTTCAAGCCAATCGGATCTTACCGCTGCTTGGACTCTTACAAACTTATGTTCCTTAATAATCTTTTTAAAATCTTTAGTAACAGCTCTAATAATAGGCCTGTTATAATCATGCAGTCTTTCTGAAGCTAAGAACCAGGCTTCACCTACGCCCTTCCATAAAGGGATAATCCCGGCACAAGCTATCAAATACCCATTTTCTATAGCTGTAAAAGCTGTACCAGGTGTATATAGATTGTCCGCAAAATCACGAAACTGCCCTATATGCTTTGGCGCTCCTTTATTCATTTCGCCTGCTAAAATATCTTTTGCGTGTTCTGGCTTATAATCAATAATTATCATTGGTCGTAAGTTATTAACCTTGGATAAATAGCTAAAATTGTTAAAGGCAATGGCTGATCCTGCTTAACCAAAACAAAGGCATCTGAATCATAGCCACCTCTAAATTCAACTTCTTTATCTCCAGAAAATAATCCTATAGCAGTATCCATTCTATCAGCAGAACTTCTGAAATGTATTAGATCTAGTTCACTTTCTAAGCTTCCTACCTTTGCACCGACTGAGCGATATAATCTAAGTGTTACATCATGTATTCTTTTTATTTTTGCCTGGGAAGTTCCTTCCGTTCCTCCGGCTTCTATCCTCATAGTCTGTAATATAGATGAATAGTTTAACCCTATGTGAGCCTTTGTAGCTGTTCTTTCTAAAGTTAAAGCTCCAGAAGCAACAGATTTAGTTGGATGAGTAGATCCATCAGCTAAAATAGCAACAGTCTCACCCTCCAAATGCCCTAACCCAGACATTGAAGTTGCAGCCGATCCACTATAACTAAGCGCTGAGTCTACAAAAAAAGCATCTGTTACATCAGTTCCAAAATCAAATGCAGAAAAATACTCTATAGATCTTGATACAGCTCCATTAACTGTTCTCTTAACAATCATGTAAACGCTATCTTCATCAAGATCACCAGGAACAATAGCCAAGCTTTCTACTTGGGAAATCCCTTCATCTGTAGTTACAAGCCTGGTCGTATCAGAACTAACACAACTCAGAAACCCTGATCCATTATGGTTCGTTTCAAATATCGTTACTATAGCTGCACTAGGATTTGCTACTGTGAAATCTGCATGAGCATTAATCCTGGTAAATATGTTATCGGCTGTAGTATTGTTTGATTCATTTGGCCGCCATCCTAAAGATGTATCAGCAGGAGCATCTCCGCTAACAGCTTCAGAAGTAAAGGTTACAATAGATCCATCACTTTTCGTAAAAGTTAAAGTAGTTCCAACCGCAATGTTGGCATAATCTGAAACAGTAACTGTGCAAGTTCCAAATCTCCCACCAATAATATGTTCATGCCAGGCAACAACTTGTTCTTCTCTCCTATAAGTCATCCCGACTAACTTACCATTTTCAAGAACACACCAAACAATATTGTCCGGCTCTTGCTGTAAGGCAAATTCTTTTATACCACTTTCAGTTATATGCTCAGCTAAGATCGTTAAATCTGGAGCTGTATAACTATCCGCATCATAATTATAGCCTAATTCTCTAACTTTTCTTTTTGCTCGTTGCACAAATAAAGTTACATTACCAACCTGGACCGGTTGTATATCGGCTGTTCCATAAGTGGTTTGTCTTTTAATTTGTGTATTAGTTGGGTTCAATGGCTCTTGTGTTCCAGAAGTAACCACATATTCACCGCCAGACGTTCCTACAATTAAGCTTCTAGCTGCCACCAGGTAGCGAATAACATTAACCTGGTTAGAACCAATCGTATAAGTTAAAGACGATCCACTTGTTATACCCTCAGCAAAATCTGTAAAATCACCACTTACTGAAAAGAATAATGTTTGTGGCTCTGTCGCTGTGTTTGCAAATACAAGCCTTTCTTCAAAAAACGTAACAGTTGAAGGAAATCCGGTTGTTGCTGAAAACGCTCCAAAAGACCAGGAAGTAGAAGCCGCTAACACTCCAACTATAGTTACATCTTGTCCGGCTGCTTCAGTTACGAGATCTGCGCTAGGCGCTAATAGAATTGTATCTGCTGTGACCTGGACAACTAATTTGTTTGTTACATTATTCCCAGATGTTCCTGCACCGGTCACAGTTATAAATTGACCTACCTTAAATCCTTGAGTTACAAAGTCTCCGGTTGAATCTGTTATTCTATCGTTATGCTCTAAACCTGTGGAGGAAGGATCACCTTCAGCAAATCCAATCGTATCAGCAGTATAGCTTGGTAACAGCTCAGTTCTCCCATCTGAATTTTCTTGAACCGCTGCAACAGCTACTGTCGCACTTGTAATAGAAGATATCTTAGCATAACCTTCGTGAAGCTTTATTATTCTGCCAACATCCGTTGCGACAAACAAACTAGCACTAGCTGTAATGTTTGGGTTTCCGGTGCTTGCGCTAGCAACTAATGTTGTTGTTGTACTATTCTCATCTTGCATTGGACCTCGCCTAAAGGCCACTTCAGCAATAGTCCAGGCTGTATGACTTGACCGGCTGATTACTCTAGGGGAATAATCTGGATGAACCAGGTACATAAGATCTGCACTTTGCGTAAATTTTATAGCGCTTAAATCACTTGTTCCATATGGTGTGGCAACTTCTACTGCCGAACCACTACTAACAACCTGTCCACCATCTTTATAAATTCTAAAATAATTATGACCAAACTCCAGGACATATGTTTGCGTTACTGAAAATTCAAATGGTATTAATCTTGTAGCGTTTGCTGCTGTCTTGACAGAAGCTATAAATTTAGTTCCTGGCCTTCTGGATGCTCCGCCATGTGGATGAATAATAAAGTTCTCTAACCTAGAGCAGCCATTAAAGTATTTGTTTACATCTGTCCTTCCATCTAACCTAGGTGATAGTTCCCCGGCTGTGAAGTTTGTAAAAGCATGACTAGCTTTAGCCATATTAAAACCTTGAGTTAATAAAAGTTGGGGTTGCTACTCCTGCATTATTAGCATCTGTAATAATGTTACCTGGCGAACCTTCTGTTGCATCAACAAATCTTGATTCAATTAATTTTTGTTTATAGTTTGCTTGCATTTGTGTTGATAAACTTACACTTCCTATTAATGGATAAGCTAGTGCAGCAGCTAAAGCAGCCGATAAAGTCTCTAGTAAAGAATGGTCATACTGATTGGGATCTAAAACCCGGCCAACATAAATAAGATTGACTGTTCCTTCATCCGTTAAAATCTTTCGGCCTTCCACTTTATAAAGAAAGTCAGCAGTTTCTAGGGTTAAAACCCTTAAACAATATGGATCAGTAGGCAATGTATATTGGTATGTGTATTCAAAAGCAGGCGCAACAGAATCCGCAGCTAAAGAAGCTCTGTTAACAAGACAATTCCAAGGATGTGATCTAAATACTGTATCTCTTATAGAGTCATATCTTTGGTTACAAAGCCTAGCGGCTTTAGAATCTTCAGTTAATGAGCTGATAACACTAGCGCCTAAATCAATTAGAGCATTGTTACATATATCAACGACTGATGGCATTTTAAATTCCTAATAAAAAAGGCAGCATATGGGGTTATGCTGCCTTATACTTAGTTTGTTAGTTCACAACATATTGGATTATGAAAGACATAGTACCCGCAGTACCACCGGTTGCAGCAAATGTTGCTGAAACAAAGTAATAACCACCTGGATCATCTACACCCGCCATCTCATAAACTTTTAATCCGGTTGTCTCAATAGCAGCAGCTTCGTAACGAAGTTCTGTCATTGCGCCTTCATCAGCTACAAGAGTTGCAAAGTAATCTTCATCTACAACAACACCGGCTGATGTGTGTAAACCAACATTAAATGTGCATGAACCACCAAGCGTATCTGATCCGACTTTTATCGAAACAATAGTTGCGTTAGATGGGATCTGAGCAAAATAAATAACATCATTGTCGGTACTATCGCCGGCCAATAATTCAAATGTACCTTGCGCAATTCTCATTACACCTTGATACAAACTTGCATCATTCATTACTACAGGAGTTGCTAAACTATTAACAACTAGAGGTGAGTTTCTTACAGTCATATTCTAGCCCTCCTTATGCTGATTCATCACATAGAACAGAAACCACTTTAGCTTCTTCCATGCGAGTTGAACCAAATGTTGAACAATAAAAGACCTGAGTTGAGTAGCTTTTGTCAGCTCTCTCATCAATCTTCGCCATTACGTCTTTTCCAACAGCAAGCTTTAAGCCATCTTCAGCCCATGCAAAGCAAGTTCTAATATTAGATGCCACAGCTAACCTAGTTGACATTATAAACTTGAATCCCATGAACGTATCCACCTCACCTTGAACGAGAGATTTTATAGAATTGAAATCAGACGATTGTACTTGAGTTGTACCAAGTAAAGCTTCAATTTGCGCCGGAGCAACAGCAATATATCTTGGAATAGAAGCATCAACAGATCCCTCATCCAAAATTTTCTTTGCCTGGATTAGTTTTGCTAAAGTTAAATCAGCAGAGCCATGAGCGATAATATTACCCGCAGTCATGTCT
>TARA_R110000772_G_scaffold105509_5_pt1 | contig 12036 bp, 9 predicted proteins | sample TARA_R110000772 | Tara Oceans TARA_R110000772 (sample SAMEA4397948) | marine metagenome | biome: Polar Biome; feature: [SRF] surface water layer (ENVO:00010504); material: water (ENVO:00002006), including particulate matter (ENVO:01000060) such as... | depth 5 m | reverse complement strand
TTTTTGGGTGATGGAACAACAATGTGGTCATGCAAACTGGGCACAATACAATCCTTTGCCGGCCGCCGGCGCGGTAAAATTATGGACGGCTCAGGCGTGGGCACACGGTGCCAGCTCTGTCACTTATTTTAGATGGCGCGCCAGCCACATGGCACAAGAGATCATGCACTCTGGCTTGCTTCAACAGGACGGACGCGCCGATAGGGGCTACCAAGAAGTGAAAGACTTTGACCCCTCTAACTTTGCCCTAGAGAAGGTTAATGCCCGTGTAGCTCTGTTGCATGATTACAACAGCCTGTGGATTTATAATTTACAACCACACAACAAAGATCTCAGTTATTGGCATCAATTTATGATGTTTTACAGCGCGCTGCGCGAGCTCGGTGTTGATGTTGATATTATTCACCCTGAGCAACTAGCAAATAAAAATTATGCCTTAGTTGTTGCACCCGCTTTAACATTGATGACACCTGAGATTGCCACACAACTGCATCACACTGCAGAGAAATGCCCGTTAGTTTTTGGACCACGCACCGCCTTCCGTGAGCATTCAGGGCGGGTTGCTAAGCATGGCCAATTTGAATTAATTGATACATTGGTTGGGGTAAAATTGGCGAATTTCGATTCCCTTCGTCCAACGATTTCTCAGCAGATTGAACAAGAAGATAAGCAAGCGAGTTTTAGCGCTAAACTGTGGTGTGAAAGTTATGTGTTAACCACAGCCATTGCAACCCATCGCTACACGGATGGCCCAATGCAAGGAATGGCGGCAGTGAGTAAACATGAGCAGGTGAGCGTTATAGGCGCCTTGTCAGCGACATTAATCAAGTCTGTGCTTAAAGATGTATTAACAGAACAAGGCATCGATACTTTCGAACTGCCTAAAGGTCTTAGATTAAGCCGACGTGGAGACACCACGCTTGTATTGAATTTCAATCAACAAGACGTTGAATGGCACGGGAATACGTATCCTGGGGTATCGTTTACTGACCTATAATCTCAATTTATTTAAGGACAGCTAGTCGCCGCAACTCTTTATAAAAAGGGTCGGGCGACCGGCGAATAATGATGTATTTAAAGTTTGATAACCGAGTTTTCTTCGTTAGACATCGGAGAGACAGTATAAGCATCTGCTTGCCAGTCATTCTCGTAAGCTTTACCATCTAGCAAGTATCGAAACTGGTAATCTTTCTCCACAGGCAAATCTAAAGACGCAGAAAAACTACCGTTTTTGAGCTTTTTCATTACAGTAGAACTTTTGTCCCAGTCATTAAAATCGCCAACTACGCTCACGGAATTTGCAGCTTTTGCTTCTTCCTTGCTAATTTTGAAGGTGACCTTACAAACAGGTTTCGATTTTAAATATTGTTTCTTAAAAGCCATGGTTTTCCTCTCAGTGTAATTAAAGAACATATTTCGCTCATTTATACAGCAATATCAGTGTTTTTTATAATGTTTTCGTAATAAAAATACGAAATATATAAGAATTATTTGCCACTCCTTCATCTTCTTTTACAGTATAACGACAATAGATTGCCCCATTTTAATGCACCGATCTTATCACTGCCATTACTCAGCGGATCTAGTTAACAAAATGATCAATAAATAAATATGGGGTTAAGTTGTGTATAATATTGATTAATATAACTATTTATTATTTTTAAACCGCTGGGTTCAGTATCTCAATTACAGTAAACCGCTCCCGTTTATGATTAAGCATAAACTGTGCTCAATCATCAATAATTGCATATTTTATGGTCGATCAACTTTATGACAAGAGCGTGTCAGGACCACTTCATCGTCGAAATTTTTTACCGTATTGACTTGGGGATAAACCAGTGTGTTTTTTGAACAGTCGCGTAAAGGAACTCAGATCGTCATAACCGACTAAATTAACGATGCGTTCTACACTGTGGGTCGACGCTTCAAGATGCTTTTTGGCTGCCTCAACTCTGACGCCCTGGAGATACGTTAACGGAGATTGCTCCGTTGCGCGTTTAAAGCGACGAATGAAAGTACGGGTGGACAAGTTCACTTTGGTACTTAAGGCATTGACCACTATCTTTTGGGCGAAGTTTTCTTCAAGCCACTGTTGTATGAACAAGACTTCAGGGTCTTGATGGTACTTTTTGGTACGCAAAGATGCATAAGCCGATTGATCGCCTCGGGACAAATCGATGACGTGGGCTTTGGCGGTGGTTGTCGCGATATCGTGACCGGCATATCGTTCGATAAGTAAAAGTGCTAAATCAAACCATGCCATCCCCCCACCGGAGCAAAATATATTGTCTTGCTCCGTGATCATTCTGTCGATATGTAAATTAACCTGGGGGTACAGCTGACCAAAGAGCTCAGCATATCCCCAATGAGTGGTGGCCATACGTTTATCTAAAATGCCCGCTTGGGCCAGGAAAAATGCACCGCTACAGTTGCTAGCAATATCGGCCCCTAGTGCATAATGCTTTCTAATGTACGGCAGTAGTGCAACATTGTTACGCAATACCTCGATTGGATCGCCACCTATTGTGGGTATTAATAGTAGGTCAGTTTTGACAACATTTTCTATGGCTACATGGCTATTCAACTCAAGTTGGTTGATACATTTTACTGACTTACCTTTTAACGAAGCTATTTGTACATCGAATAAAGGTTGAATCGGTAATCCTTGCATTCGTTGCCAAGTTACACCGGCCAACCCGAAAATATCGAGTACACCGGTTATGGCACTAGCGTAGGCTTGATCGAATCCCAAAATGGTCACTTTAAACACAAATATGTCCTCATTATAAACCCTTGTTTTTAGGCTTTATCACCTAGCCTTATATCTGGCATAAATGACCATTATTATGTCATATATGACAATTATTCGCTGTACTTTAATCTGCGAAGCTAAGACCTGTTAAAAGAATGTTGCCAAAATCGGGCGTCACAATAATTTGTCGTTTCCACGTATAGCGGCAGGTTGATGAAATAAGGTGTAAGTAAGATGAGCGAAGAACTAGTCAGTCGTAAAGAGTTGTCATTTCAATTATATGAAGTGCTAGACACCGAGGCGTTGTGTGAACGCGAACGTTTTAGTGAACATAATAAAGACACCTTTGATGCGGTCATGGACACGGCGGATAAAATAGCCAGAGAAAAGTTTGCCCCCCATAATCGTAAGGCCGACCTCAACGAACCGACCTTCGATGGTGAAAATGTGCACATGATCCCCGAAGTCAAAGAAGCGTTTGATACCTACGCAGAATCCGGTCTTATCGCTGGACGTTTTGATTTCGAAGACGGCGGAATGCAGCTTCCAGAAACCATAATGATGGCGTGTGCTGGTTATTTTATGGCAGCAAATCCGTCTAGCACTGGCTATTCATTTTTGACCGTCGCTGCTGCTAACGTGATTAAAAATTTCGCCAGTCAGGCGCTTAAAGAAAAGTTCATGCCGCGTATGTTAACGGGAGAGTTTACCGGAACCATGGCATTAACGGAGCCCCATGCAGGTTCATCTTTAGCCGATATTACAACCAACGCAAAGCCTAATGAAGATGGTAGTTATCGAATTAAAGGCAGCAAGATGTTTATTTCTGCTGGTGACCATCAGTTATCCAACAATATTGTGCATTTAGTCTTAGCTAAAATTCAGGGTGCACCTGCTGGTGTTAAAGGAATATCATTGTTTGTAGTACCCAAATTTCGTCTGGATGAAAATGGTGAGCCCGCTGAGCGTAACGATGTTTCTCTTGCTGGATTGATCCATAAAATGGGTTATCGTGGAACGACCTCAACTGTGTTGTCATTTGGAGAGAAAGACGATTGTCACGGTTACCTTGTGGGTGAGGAACACCAGGGCTTAAAGTACATGTTCTTAATGATGAACGAGGCTAGGTTAGGTGTCGGTTTTGGGGCTGCGATGGTAGGTTATGCTGGTTATCGTTATTCCTTGGCTTACGCTAAGGAACGCACTCAAGGTCGTGTTGCACCCCATAATAAACCCACTGACAAAGCGGCGACCATCATCCAGCATGGCGATGTAAAGCGCATGCTGTTGGCGCAAAAATCTTATGTTGAGGGCGGCATGGCACTGTGCTTTTATGCAGCTCGATTAGTGGATGAATTACATACCCTCGAATCGCCTGAGGCGAAACAAAGAACTGCTGAGTTACTTGACCTACTCACACCGGTTGTTAAAGCGTGGCCATCTGAGTTCGGTCCTAAAGCGAATGATCTTGCGATACAGATCCTTGGTGGTTCAGGTTATACCCGTGAATATCCAGTTGAACAGTGTTGGCGTGACAACCGTTTAAATCCAATCCATGAAGGGACAAACGGTATTCAAGCCCTTGATTTGATGACGCGGAAATTGTGGCAAGCCAATGGTTCAGGTTTAGTGCAATTACAAAAAATGATGAGTGAAGATTTCGCGAAAGCCCAACATCAAGCTAGCAAACGGTTAATTGCTGATTTGCAGCCATATTTGGCAAAACTACAAAAATTGATCCCGGTGATCGGGGCTGAGCTCAAAGGTGAAAACCAAAATTCACTGCTGGCGAACGCCAGTTGTTTCTTAACCATATTTGGCCAGATTGTTGTCAGTTGGATGTGGATCCGCCAAGCGATTACTGCAGAAGCAGCCCTTAATGGGGGGAGTTTATCCAGCGATGATGAAGCTTTTTATCGGGGTAAATTACAAGCCGCTAAGTACTTTATTGATTGGGAGTTAACCGTTACCGATCGTGATTTTAAAATACTGAACTCTATGAATGACAGTTGCAGCAATATGCAAGAAGCGTGGTTCTAGCCACCACACCGACACAAACGTCAGGTCATAACAGATTTTACAAGAAGGAATGAACATGAAAAACACCCAGTTTTTATTAGCTAAACGGCCAATTGGTACACCGACAAGGGATAATTGGGATCAGGTTCAAGTGGATGTTCCACCGCTTAACGATAAGCAAGTATTGATTAAAGTGGAGTATATTTCACTTGATCCTGCCATGCGTGGCTGGATGAACGACGCAAAGTCGTATATTGCGCCGGTGCAAATTGGCGAAGTAATGCGAGCGAGTACGGTCGGTGTAGTGATTGATTCAAACGATCCGGCATTTAAAGAAGGGGATTATGTATTTGGCCATGGTGGTGTGCAGCAATACGCCGTGTCTGAAGGCAAAGATATCCATAAAATTGATACTAAAATTGCCCCATTAGAGCGTTATCTTGGTGTATTAGGTATGCCAGGTATGACAGCGTATTTTGGTTTACTCAACACTGGTTTACCTAAAGAGGGCGAAACCGTGGTGGTATCAGGCGCAGCCGGTGCCGTGGGTACGGTTGTAGGGCAAATTGCCAAAATCAAAGGTTGCAGAGTGGTAGGCATCGCTGGCGGAAAAGATAAGTGCCAGTACCTGGTTGATGAATTGGGATTCGACGGCGCCATTGATTATAAAAATGAAAATGTGAAACAAGCCTTAAAGACACATTGCCCCAAGGGCATAGATGTTTATTTTGATAACGTTGGCGGTGAAATTTTAGATGATGTATTAACGCAAATACGCATGCATGCGCGCATAGTTGTGTGCGGTGCGATCAGTCAATACAACAACACAACGCCGGTCAAAGGTCCTTCAAATTATTTATCGTTACTGGTAAATCGTGCGCGTATGGAAGGCATAGTGGTGTTTGATAACGTCAAGCATTATTCAGACGCTGCCAGCGAAATGGCGAAATGGATCGGTGAAGGTAAATTGAAAGCCAAAGAGCATGTTGTCAAAGGTATTGAGCATTTTCCTGAAACCCTGCTCATGCTGTTTAAAGGCGAAAACACCGGTAAGTTAGTGCTCAAGGTGGACAACGAATAATGAGTGATAACAGTGTAGTAGGTAAACATATCTTAATTACTGGTGGCGCATCTGGGATAGGGGCTGAGTCAGCTTTGTTGTTAAGTAAACGTGGTGCCAGTGTGACGATTGCTGACGTGAATGAAGTTGATGGCGCAATTTTAGTTCAGCGCATCAATGATGAGGGCGGCCAAGCCCGTTTTTGTAAAGTCGATGTGAGTGTTAGTCAATCCGTTGAGATGCTTTTTAAAAGTGCGATAGACGAGCTGGGGAATATTGACGTATTAATTAACAATGCGGGCATCGATCATGATCCGAAATTTATGCTTGAAATTGATGATGCGACTTTCCATAAAAATATTGCCGTTAACGTGAATGGTGTGTGGTACTGCATGAAGCAAGCGTTGGCCCACATGCTCGAAAATGGAGGCGGGCACGTGATTAATATATCGTCCGTGGCGGGTATTCGTGCTGCTCCTACTTTATCTGCTTATAGTGCCGCGAAACATGCTGTGGTTGGGTTAACTAAGTCTGCAGCGGTTGAATACGCAAGATATAACATCCGATTTAATGCAGTATGCCCGAGCTTCGTACGTACTCCTATGGTGGAAAATGTACTGTCTAAATTAGACGAACGCGGAAAAAAAGCCTTAATCAATGCCAACCCGATGAAACGCTTAGGTGAGCCTCAAGAAATTGCCGGTGCAATCGCTTGGTTATGCACACCTGAATCAAGCTTTATGACTGGGCATACCGTTGTGCTTGATGGCGGTATGACCGCTTAATTTAATATTAATGTTTAAGGACAGAAGATGAAAAAAGAGATATTTGATTTAACCGGAAAAGTCGCGTTAGTTACTGGTGCAAGCCGCGGTATAGGTGAGTCTATCGCTAGGTTACTAGCGGCTTACGGTGCACACGTTATTGTATCAAGTCGAAAAATTGATGGCTGTGAAGCCGTGGCGAAAAGCATTCGAGATGATGGCGGTAAAGCCACAGCGTTAGCTTGTCATGTGGGCGAAATGGCACAGATTGAAGATACTTTTGCCAGTATAAAAAAAGAATTCGGTCAATTAGACATTTTAGTTAATAACGCGGCTGCGAATCCATTTTTTGGCCACATTCTTGATACTGATTTGGCCGCCTATGAAAAAACGGTTGATGTAAATATCAGAGGTTATTTCTTTATGTCAGTTGCCGCAGGCAAGATGATGAAGGAGCAGGGCGGTGGCGTGATCTTAAATACCGCTTCCGTTAACGGTATTTCACCCGGTGTGATGCAGGGTATTTACTCAGTAACAAAAGCAGCTGTGATCAGTATGACAAAAGCGTTCGCTAAAGAGTGTGGACCGCTCAATATTCGGGTTAACGCCTTGTTACCTGGCTTGACTGAAACAAAATTTGCGTCGGCATTGACGTCGAATGATAAAATTCTTAAAACAGCGTTAATGACAATTCCATTAGGCCGAGTGGCACAACCAGACGAAATGGCGGGAACGGTATTATATCTGGTATCAGACGCATCTAGTTATACCACAGGCACAACAATTACTGTTGACGGTGGTTATTTAGCATAACGTCTAAAGCAAACCACTTGATAATAACTAAAAAACACCGCTATTGTGAAAAACAATAAGCGGTGTTTTTATTACTGCGGTTTATTTAACTGTTCACGCTAGATAGAAAGGGGCTTATTTTTTCACCCAGTTTCCATTTACTAATACATAATGGCCTGAGGCTGTTTTCTCATATGCTTTTTTCGCTGCTAGCTTCTCCACTTGTTCCAAGGTTAAGTTATTTTTAGCGGCCAATTGATTGTATTTGTTTTTACGCTTAACATTCACTTCGTTTATTAATGCCAGCACGTCCGGCTGATTGACCACAGCGCCAAGATAGCCATCGGTTTGTTCACCGACGAGCCCTTTATCTTTTGCACTATCGAGATCGATGGCGAAACTCATACTGGCAAACAATAACGAGGTTGCAGCAAAGAAAGTAGGGATTAGGGATGTTTTCATGGGTGTCTCCTTAGAATAATTCGCTATCATCACTGAAAATATCATCCAATTCTTTATCAACTTTTACGCGGATTTCATGGTCAATTTTGACATTGATGTTGATCGTAATGGGCTCTTTCGTTTCGACTTGTACCTTATGCGTACACGCACTCAATGGTGCTAAGGCTATTAACAGCCAGTATATTTTCACTTTTCACCGCCTTTTTTGATTTTTTTTTCAATTTGATTTTGCACTGAATCCGTTAATCTTAACGAGCGTAACAAGGTTAGAATATTTTCTTCGTGATGGTAATTAAAATTAACGGCCTGCTGTTGATTAGGATTCTGGCCTAGTATCGAGAAATCCAATAACAATAATCCGTCCGAGTCCAACTTAACCTCACTGCTCAATTGCTCAAACTTAAGATCTTTAAGAAAATTGAGCTCTGATTGCTGGGCAGCAATAGAATCAAATGCTGGGTTACCATCAATTTTTAGGGTGCCTGGTCCTTGGCTTTTTAGTCTGCCGCCGTCAATATGGAATTTCCCAGCTCTGACAAACATAGGTAAAATCCCGCCTACGCTACCAGTAACGTTAATTCCGGCTTGCTGTTGTAAGGCAACTACTTGGGCTAAATCTAAATCAGTCACGGTAATACGGGCTTGTTGGTCACGCTTGTCTAACCATAATTCATTTAACCTAAACCTACCGCCCAGTACCTTACCTGTGATGTGCTCAATTTTGGCAACATTGTCCTTAATATAATAGTCCATTTTAATATCTTCAATGGGTACACCGGTCTCGGCACTTGCTATGTTCAATGTAGTTTTATCAAGCTGAAGCCCAGCTGAATCAAAGCTTATCTGGCCTTCGGTCGACAAGCCGTTGGCATTGAATTCTTGATAGATAAGCGATCCGTTATCAAGAATAAAGTTGCCGGTAAATATGCCTTTATCAACTTGATATTCGCCATTAAGTCCCAGTGAACCGTTTTGCACAACAAGGGCTGGAATAAAGCGGCTTATCGCAGGTTGTAGTCCACTAAGCGCTTGTTGCGCCATTGTAAGGGTCACGATGTTTTGCGTTTGTACGAGACTGAATTTAAGGGTGTTTTCCACTTCAAAATCATGACGACTGTGCGCGGTATTCGTTTGCAGATTAGTCTCTAACGTATGTGATACATTGATTTTAGCAAGCGTGAAGTATTCGCTATTCTCAAGGTTCAGAGCCATCCCAGTCAGCTTTGAATCGCCAGTTAATGCCAATTGTTTCTGTTGTAGAATATGACCACTTAATTGATTGGTCACCTTGTTAACCAGCACATTGTCGAATTTAACTTGAGATAGGTTATTTTGGGCCGAAAAGGTCAGGTTATTAAACGTTTCTCCTGATAATAGAATGTTGCTGTCTACTCCTTTTACCGTAATCACTTTGTTAGCTTGTTTGCCTTTTACTGATTGACTGGTTTCATCGGCTAAATCCGTTAGACGATACGTCAGCGCCTCACCCTTAACATCGAGTTTTAATGATAGCCCTTTATTTGATGAAATATCGCCGTTAATAAAAACTGAGCTGTCCCGAGCGGTGAGGCCATATGCGGTTAATTTATTACCAGTAAACTTTCCGGTTAGACCATGTAAAGACCAATCGTTTCCCGTGGTGTTTATGCGACCGGCTAACGTAATTGCTAAGGTCGAGTCGTTGGACTGTGAACTGAGTAAACTGATCGTTTTAGCGGGTTGAACTTCACTAACAATATTACTTGCTAGCGCTACACCTTGATGGGTATTGAGAGCAATTTCGCCTGCGGTCGCAAGGGGGGTTTCAGCGGTAGGAAATTGAATACGTAACTGCGTCAAGCTAGCGGAAAAGCCTACTGGTGAACTAATATTAACGCTAGGAATAAGCGCACTCTCGCTATTGATTATGATAGGTTCAGCTGCCGCGACGATAAATTGCGAGGCTAGTGTGTATGACGAATTTGCCAGAGGCGCATAACAGCTTTGTCCTACCGACGCAGTAATATCGACAGCCTTTAGGTCAATTTTTAGCTCTTTGGTTAATAATGAAGCAGCTATACCTACTGAACCTCTCACCTTTGTGTGTAAAGCGCAGTCGTCAAATGAATAATCAATGCCAGTAGAGAGTTGATGGCGAGAGGTCACTTGGGCGCCATTGAATTCGATATGGCTAACAATCCTAGCGTCCACTAGTTGCTTCTGTGTCAGTAATGGCGTAAGCGACTGTAAACGCGGATCATCAGACTTAACGTAAGATACGGCATTTTGCAGTGACCAGTTAGCGTCGAAGATAATACGGGCATTTTGCTCACCTTGCTGATGATGTAATGCGAGTAAGCCATTTATATCACCTTCTAGCTGAATGGAGTTGTTCGTCGGTTGGTTGATAGTTAACGTAAGCGGACGAGCTAATAAAGGTGAATTAACGGTTAAATGATCAATGCGCAGCAAAGGCAATGTACTGGGTAATGACCAGTTAGATAAGTCAACAGAAGTGATTTCAGTAGGCGAAGGTTGGCTATCAGACTGCGCTAATTTATGGGTAACATTTATCCTACCAACCGTTAAACGATTCTGTGCACGCTGAAAATGAACATTGTTAAATAGTACTTCCATATCAGGAAGGTCAATGCAGGCTTTTTTCACATTGATATCAAGGTTGCTATTGATATCAAAAACTAAACATTCAACGCGAATATGTTGTTCTTTCGCGTATTGTTCAATGGCAAAGATAGCTAACGTGTTCCTGAATAAATAAGCAAAAAATATTACGCTAAAACTGCAAAATAAAATGGCAGCGGGAAAATAATAATATTTTTTAGACAACCGTTTACCCATAGAAAACAGTCCTTTCTGAACTGGAAGTAAGAAAGTTACATTATCAAATTATCAGTGAAATGATCGAAGAAATTATAAAATTTTACGGAAGTATATTCCGCTTGCATATATCGTTGATATAACGATAAACACAAGCGGAGGAAATGGCTATTATTGCTATGTACTTAAGACGATTGGCGACGAGGGCTGGCGTTTTTAGGGCCATTACCTCTACGGTTACCGGCAAAGTGTCCTTTAGCATTATCACCAGAACGCTGACCATCACGGTGTTGCGTGTTCGGTTTTTTGGGCTTTTTCGGTTTCATTGGGCGAGAGTCTAAACGAGATTCAGGCAAACCATGTACTGGCTCAAAACCGACAATACCCTTGCGTGCAATAATTTGCTTTGTAAAACGCTCAATGTCTGCCAATAAAGGGAATTCATCGGCAGTTACCAAAGAAATAGCTTGTCCGCTAGCGCCAGCGCGACCCGTTCGGCCGATACGGTGAACATAATCTTCAGCCACATTGGGTAAATCATAGTTGACGACTTGAGGTAATTGACTGATGTCTAATCCGCGCGCTGCGATATCTGTGGCTACCAAAGCGCAAACTTTACCGCTTTTAAATTCGGCGAGTGCTTTTGTACGGGCACCTTGACTCTTATTACCATGAATCGCAGCCGACGTGATGCCTCGGGCTTCCAATTGCTTAGAAATACGATTCGCACCGTGTTTGGTACGGCTAAAAACAAGAACTTGCTGCCAGTCATTATCTTTAATCATACGGATTAAAGCAGGGGTCTTCTGATTTTTATCTACTGGACAGATCCATTGTTCAACAGCTTCAACAGTTGTGTTTGGCGGTGACACTGATACTTCAACTGGATTATTCACGAGCCCTTTCGCCAATGCGCGGATCTCGTCTGAAAAAGTAGCTGAAAAAAGTAGATTTTGACGTTTTGCTGGTAATAGTTTTAACACTTTTTTGATATCGTGAATAAAACCCATGTCCAACATACGGTCTGCTTCATCTAATACCAAAATTTCAAGATCATCGAACCTGACCGCATTTTGATTATACAAATCAAGTAAACGTCCTGGCGTAGCAACAAGTATATCAACACCCTTACGCAATTTAATCATTTGTGGGTTAATACCCACACCACCAAATACCACAGCCGAGCGTAATGGTAGGTCTTTACCATAATCAACGACGCTGGCGGCAACTTGAGCGGCAAGTTCACGAGTCGGTGTTAATACTAATGCGCGAGCTTGGTTACCGCGGGCATGCGTACCACGATTAAGCAATTCAAGAAGTGGCAGAGTGAAACCAGCCGTTTTGCCTGTCCCTGTTTGCGCCGCAGCCAT
>TARA_R110000772_G_scaffold62552_4_pt1 | contig 12037 bp, 9 predicted proteins | sample TARA_R110000772 | Tara Oceans TARA_R110000772 (sample SAMEA4397948) | marine metagenome | biome: Polar Biome; feature: [SRF] surface water layer (ENVO:00010504); material: water (ENVO:00002006), including particulate matter (ENVO:01000060) such as... | depth 5 m | reverse complement strand
AGAACAATGTGTACTCAAGCTGCTAATAACTTTGTATTATTCAAAGCTACATAGTAGATTAAATTAATGTAATATTTACCCTCGTTGAAATTACGGGGGTAATTATTACTTTTATTATTAACATTTATATTATATTATATTATGGCTGCAAAAGCAAAAGGAGCGACTGCTCCAAATAACGACTGGATCGTTAAAGACAGATTATACGAATTAACTAGAGGTAAAAAACCTTTAGTATTTACAGTGCCAACAGCACACAGTCCTACAAAATCATTATTATGGTTTGACAAAGATCAAGGGTATCAAAGAGAATTAAGATATGCTACCAATCAAAGATCTTGTTTTGTAGACGAACAAGTTGGACAAGTTACAATGGGACGGATTGTATTTAGAGATGGCTTATTAAGAGTAAAAGGGGAAGACGTTGTTTTACAACAACTTTTATCACTATATCATCCATATACGTCAGAAGGCATTATAGAAGAATATAAGCCTGTACAAGAAGCCAAAAATCAATCTGATTGGATTGAATACGAATTAGCGGCTTTAAATTTAGCTAAAAGTCTTCCTATAGAAGAGTCAGAGGCTATATTAAGAGTTGAGATGGGAGAGAAAGTAAATTCACTAACATCTACTGAATTAAAAAGAGACGTGCTGGTTTTTGCTAGGAATCAACCTCAATTATTCATGAGCTTAGCTCAGGATGATAACGTACAATTAAGAAGTTTTGGTGCAAAAGCAGTAGAGTCTAATATATTGACACTATCGCCAGACCAAAGAACATTTACTTACGGAGAGAGCGGTAGAAAAGTAATGACTGTGCCTTTCGACGAACATCCTTACTCTGCATTAGCAGCGTTCTTTAAAACGGATGAAGGAATGGAAGTATACAAAGCAATTGAAAAAAGACTTAAATAGTCACCTTTATAGTAATAGGCTATCGGAAGGTGGCCTATTATTATAATAAATAAAAAATAAATTATGGCTGTAAGCGTAGATACTGTTTATCAAAGAGTATTAGCAATACTTAATAAGGAACAAAGAGGATATGTTACTCCTCAGGAATTTAATCTATTTGCTAACCAAGCGCAGATGGATATATTTGAACAATACTTTTACGATATTAATCAGTTTGGAAGAGTTCCTGGTAATGACACGGAATTTTCGGACATGCTTAACATCCTTAATGAAAAAATAAACATATTCGAAACCACCGCTAGCATGGTGTGGGATACAGCAACCCTTTACTGGAATACTCCTGCTGATCTATATCGAATAGGTTCTATAGTTTACGAAAATACAATTACTACAAATTCGTTGTACCCAACTCCTAACACAGTGGTAACAACAAAGATTCCAGTTGAAGCGGAGCGTATAAATTATAATGAATATTTATATGTTGCTCAGTCAGGAATGACAAAACCAACAAACTCAAGACCTGTATTTGTAGCCGGCAATTTAGGCTATAAGGTATACGGAGACTCTGAAGTAACTGTTACAGATGTTAAGTGCAATTATATAAAAAGACCAACAGAAGCTGCCTGGGGTTACCAGATGGTATTTGGGGAGGCTTTATACAATTCAAATATATCAAATAATTTTGAATTGCATGAATCTGAAGAAACAGAATTAGTTATAAAAATATTAGAATTTGCGGGGCTAGTTGTTAAAGATATTCAAATGTATCAAATAGCAGCTGGTATGGAAGCACAAACTAACCAACAAGAAAAATCATAATATATGGGACTTATAAATAAAACACCAGAAGAGTATTACTTAGGTCCTGACGGCATATGGAATAGTAATGATGAAAATTACGGAGGCTATCAATTTGTGCCTATAAATGATATTATAAACACCTTTATGGTGGCTTATGTTGGGGAAGGTAAAAACATTTCAAAAGTTAAAAGAACGGATGTGCAATTTCATGCTATGAGAGCAATTCAAGAGTTTAGCTTTGATTTATTGCCGCAAGATAAATCTTTTGAAATAGAAATACCGCCAGGACTATACGCAGTATTACCTCAAGATTATGTAAACTATACAAAGTTATCTTGGACAGATCAAAATGGTATTGAAAGACCTATATATAGAACAAATATTACTAGTAATCCAACGCCTCCTATTCAAGACGGCGACTACGAATACACTTACGATCCAGATGGTCAGCTATTAAGATCTGAAAATTCTATAACTTTAGATCGTTGGAATAGCAACGGGCAAAATGAAATAACAAGTTACAATCAAGAGAGTGCTTGGAATTTTAATAATAATCCAGATTTATTAGGCTTGTATGCATACGGGCGTAGATATGGTTTAGATCCAGAGCTTGCACAGGCTAATGGTACTTTTTATATAGACAACGACAGGGGCGTGGTTAGGTTCAGTTCAAATCTTAGAGGAAAAATAATAACATTAAAGTATGTTAGCGATGGTTTAGGAACAGACGAAGATATGGTAGTACACAAATTTGCTGTGGATGCCATATATAAATATATAATTCACGCGATACTTTCCACTAGAATTAATACTCAAGAGTATTTAGTAGCTAGATATAAAAAAGAATTAAGTGCAGCTCGTAGAAATGCCAAAATTAGATTATCAGAACTTAAATCTGATTTAATAGTGCAAGTAATGAGAAACCAATCCAAGTGGATTAAACACTAAATATATGCCAGAATTTATACGTACATTTACTAGTGCAAAAATGAATCAGGATCTTGATGAGAGATTGGTTCCTAACGGTGAATACAGAGACGCTTTGAACATTAATGTATCAGGTTCAGAAGGCAGCAATTCAGGAACTATCCGAAATGTAAAAGGAAATTTAGAACTAAGGTATGAAGCTTTTAATGAATCTACCGGAGTTTATTCTACATGGACAGCAGGCTATATAGACAGCTTAACAAACCCAGTGTGTATTGGATCTATAACCGATCAGGTTGATGAAAAAATATATTGGTTTATAGCTTCAGACGACGTAAGCGCTATCGCTCAATACGATAAAAACACTGATTTAATAAAACCTATATTAGTTGACACCCAAAATATACTTAAATTTTCTAAAGAGTATTTAATAACAGGTGTAAATTTACTAGAAGATTTACTTTTTTGGACAGATAATCAAACTGAGCCTAAAAAAATAAACATAAAAGATTGGGAAAATTCTACACCTGATTTCCAAACACATTCTATAATATACAGCCAGCCAAATACCTCTAGACCGTTTATTGAAAGAGACGTAGTTGTTATAAAGCCAGCTCCTCTAACACAGCCTATTTTAACATTGAGTGATAATCTAGGAGAAGGATCCACGACTACAAATGCTGTGTTTAATTTCGTGGTTCCAGCGGTTCCGATTGGTACATTTGGTGATGCAATTGCAATAGGGGATTCTGTTACTATAACACTGAGTTCGCCTATAAATGTATCGCCGGGTGAAACATTGAATTTTAGTTGTGATACGCCAGATGATCAAGGAAATCCCCCTGTGGATGACGAGGGAGAACCTGATGTATATAAATTTACAATTAGTGTGGTTTCAATGGGTTTTGGTGGAACTGTTCTTAATGGGGTCATACAAAGCGGAACTGCTGAATTGCTAGCGGGTCAGTTTGATTACGAGGTTGAAACAGCCGGACAAAGAACTCTTTTTGATTTAAAATTTCCTAGATTTGGTTATAGATATAAATATGAAGGTAATCAATATTCTCCATTTTCGCCATTTTCTGAGGTAGCTTTTATGCCTGATGAATTCCTATACAATTCATCTAATGGTTATAATTTAGGAATGACTAACAATGTCAAAAGAATTATACTAAGTGGATTTGATGAGCCTACGCCAGCTGATGTGATTGGGTTAGATATATTATACAAACAAGATAACAACGCTTCTGTATATAAAGTTGAAAGTTTAACACCGGATGATCTTAGTATAAACTATGAGGAACATGTTATAACAAACAACAGCAATGCTACTGTAAGTTTTGATTTCACAAACACAAAAAATGATGAGCAATCTATATCTATATTTGCCACACAAACTGTAAGCATAATAGCGGCGGCGGGCTCATTAGATCCTGCATCGATAACTAACGTTGATATTGTTACTACAAGCTTAGGGACCGTTTTTGAGGTTGTTAGTGAGCTTATATATTCGTTGCTACCATCTAATCAAATATTAAGACCCTGGGATAATGTACCTAGGTTAGCTAAATCTCAAGAAACCATATCAAATAGAATAATATATGGTAATTATTTACAAAATTACAATGTGACTCCCGAAATAAAGTTTGATAGTGCATTTACTTATGTTAATAATGTACCTATATTGCAAGTGGGAAGCCCATTTAAGTCTATTAAAACTTTAAGGACTTACCAGTTAGGAGTTGTTTTTAGGGATGTATACGGAAGAGAAACGCCTGTTTTTACAGACTCATCCGGTGTACTAGCTATACAAAATGACGCATCCGACACTGCTAATAATTTGCAATTAAAAATAGAGTCATTAAGCCCTAAAAATCCTGATGGATCAGAAATGTTTGAGGGTTTTAAAGTTTTTGTAAAAGATCCTTCGGCTGAATATTATAATGCAGTTGCAGACCGATTGTACGAATCTGAAGACGGGGAAAGTGTTTGGGTTTCAATGCCCTCTGCTGAAACCAATAAGATTGCAGAAGGTGATTTTATAGTTTTAAAGAAAAGAAACGACGGACCCATAGCTGTAAAAGATTATCCTAATAATAAGTTTAAGGTACTCTCAAAAAGAAATGAAGCTCCTTCTGAACTTGTAAAAAACAAGCAAACAATTTCTTCTCAAAATTATGCTTTTGATGAACAATTTGGCTCAGGTGCAAAAACCTCGGTTAAAATTGCAGGAGCAACGCCTGTGCCTGGTTATTCTACTTTTTTAGTTGAAGGAGAAGAGGGTCACAATGGAGTTAGGGGGGAAACTTATGCAAATTGGAAAGTAGGTAATCAAATTAGATTTTCAGATTTAGTTAGTAGAAGTCAGTATTATGAAATAGAAAAAATAGAAACAGATCCAGCGGGAGCCTTAGAACTTAGAGTTACTATAAAAACTCCTTTTACAGCTGATATAAATTTTATATACGAAGATCCATCCTCACCAACCTCTGCATTAGTTAGCGTATTTAACACTATAGAGATAGCTGATGAAATTGCAAATTTAGGTAAAGGACAATACGAAGGTAGGTTTTTTATAAGATTAGAAAAAACGCCTACTTTAATGGCTAATTTTCAGCCAGAAGACGATTTAATACCAGGAGCCACCACTATAGTAACAAACGGCTTTGATGCTGATCGTTATCAAATATTTTCCGGAGGGGGTGGTGCTGCTCAAAATGCCGCTGGAGCACAGATAGGAAGCGGAACAAGACTTAGTAATAATGTTGGGAGGAACAATGGAGGTTTGAACACTCCTCACCCGAATGATCTGGGAAATTATGGTAGTTTTTGTCAAATACCTTATAGCCCATGCCAACCATGGGATTTTGTTTTTGAAAGAAAACTGACCGGTAGAGGTTCTGTTGAATTTAGTAAAGCGTTTAAACCAGGCGCTAAAATAAGATTTTCAACCCATCCAGATTCTGTATACGAAGTAAAGTTTATTTATGAATTTACTCAGTCAAGTGGGAACAATTACGTAAGACAGTATACTAGACTAGATAGACCACTAGAAGCAACCATATCTCCCTATCACATAATCCAAATGTCTCAAAATCAGGGCAATCAACCTGTTTTTGTAAATGGCGTAATGATATACGGAGGATCTAGTGGGGGTTACCCACCTTTCATTCAGCCAAACGTTCCGCCTCTGGTTACTATTGACGTATTAGTTCCGCCAGAGCAATCAGAAATATCGTCCGCAGAACCAGCTATATTTGAAACAGAACCAGAAGAGCAAGCTGATTTAGATATTTATTACGAAATTTCAGACGCAATTCCAATTTCTAAATTTAATGACTTATATATAAGTCCTTGGTTTAATTGTTATTCTTTTGGTAACGGTGTAGAGTCTAATAGAATTAGAGACGATTACAATGCTCCTTATATACAAACAGGGACAAAGGCTAATGCTGTTTTAGATATTCCATATGAAGAAGAGTTTTTAACTAATACATTAATATTTTCAGGTATATTTAATACAACCTCCGGACTTAATGAGTTAAATCAGTTTATACAGGCGGAAGCAATAACTAAAGTTATAGATCCACAAAGCGGCCCTATACAAAAATTGTTTACAAGAGAAACAGATTTACTGGCCTTCTGCGAAGATAAGATTGTAAAAATTTTAGCAGACAAAGACGCTATATACAATGCCAATGGTAATTCGCAGTTGACCGCATCGGCTAATGTACTGGGACAAGCAATAATACCCTCTACGTTTAGCATGTTCGGTATTGGTAAAAACCCAGAATCTTTTGCTAATTACGCATATAGAGTATATTTTGCAGATAATGCAAAAGGCAAAGTGCTAAGGCTTTCTGCAGATGGCGTAACACAGATCAGTGATTACGGTATGGACGATTTCTTTCAGGACAATTTACCTTTAAATAAAAATGTGTTTGGATTTTACGATAATTCTACAGGTACTTATAATATAACCTTAGATACGTTAAGCTCCGAGTGGAGTAAATTTGGCACGTCTACAACCATTTCTTTTAACGAATCTTCTAACGGCTGGTCTAGTAGAAAATCATATATACCGGAAAATGGGGTATCTATAGATACAAAACTATACACGTTTAAAGATGGATTAATATATGAGCACGGAAGAAATAATTTATATAATAATTTTTATGGTGTACAATATGATAGTTATTTAACTTTTATATTCAACGAGGAGTTTAATTCTGTAAAAGGCTTTAAGACCATTAATTACAATGGCACAGAATCAAAAACAAATGTATATAATATCGCATCTCCGGGATATGCAGGAGTTAATTATTCTTTAGCGCAGATTGAAGCTATAAAATCAAACGGAGGACCTATACCTACAAGTGTAACATCTACGCCTGGATGGTGGGTTAATGACACATTTACAAATCTAGGATCTGGAGCAGTGCCAGAATTTTTAGATAAAGAAGGTAAATATTTTAACTACATAAAAGGAGACGCAACAAATCTTTCTAATATTAGCACGGAAGACTTCTCAGTACAAGGAATTGGATTACCCTCTTCTGTATCAGGGGATAGTGTAAGCTTATTTAATGTAAGAATTTTTGCTGATCCAACGTGCTTTACGGGAGAGCCGGATGCTGACCTTAGACTTTATTGGGATAGACGTCCTTGCGATGTTGCTAATGGTTATTCCTATGTACCCGCTTCTACTGCTGCTGCTGCTAAATGCGGTATGGATAACTACTTTGTAATGATTAAACAGGATTATAGTCTTAGCCAATGTGGTACTTTAACAAATACCAAGTATTTTTCAACTGACGGATTTAATGTAGGAACACAGCTGTATAATACCACAGGCCTCCAACCTGGCTTTTATTTGTACAGAGGAAGCTTAAATAGTCCTACTGATATTCTTAGTTATTATTTAGACCCCACTAATACCGCTTATTCTATACCGAATGATTGGTACATAGTTGGAATTGAAGCATTTTCTAGCGGCACTTCGAATAGAAGAATAGCCTCAATAACGCAATATAACTCAATACCTTGTATTTAATATTAAATACAAACAAAATTTAAACATATGGCATTTGATAATTTCACAGTAACAGAAGTAAATGAAGCAGTAGCATCAGGAGATAGCATATCCGCTACTGTTTTAACGCTTTCTCCAAACCCTGGATATGTTATAACGGCTTCTGATTTTTCGGCAACCATTACATCTCCAGTGAATTCAATAAGCTTTGTGCAGGATGGGGTTAATGTCTTAATGCTAGTCGGATTTAATTCCTATTCGGTACTTACAGATATTGATGTGCCTATATGTATTAATGGAGTTTCCACCTTTGTTCAAATTAATTTAGAAGTAGATTACAATTTTAGTGTTCTCAACGCTTCATCTAGTCTTCCCGCGGCAACAATAAATATATCAGGTGATTACAACACTACTACCGATGTATTTACAAGCAATTTTACAGCCGACGCTGGATTTTATTTTCTAAACACACCTACCTGCGTAGTAGCAGTAGGAAATCAGAACAGTTATACTTTAATAAACAATAAAACTTTTGATACGAACAACAACCTTATAGGCATTGAATTTAATGCAAAATATACTTTTCCTATATCAGACGTGACTGGAGATGAAATATTTGTTAATGCTTCTGCAGTTGCTTTACCAAGTGTGTACCCTGTAATTATTACCTCATACAGTTTCTTAAATGTTCCATTTAGTTCAGCTGGAGAAACTAGAACTTTTACAGCTTTAGGAAATCCTGGAGCTAGCTGGAATTTAACTGTTGATAACGGAGCAACACCTAGTACTTATTCAGGAGTTATACCTTCTGGAGGGCAAGATTTTATAGACATTATTATACCTCCTGCTTTTGGAGTAGATTATACGTTTACTTTAACAGGAGCTTTAGTAACTCCATTCCCTCAAACAAATCCTTTTATAATATCACAAGGAGCTGAAATTCCTCAATTGCAAACTACCGTAGTAACAAATGTTACTGGAACTACGGCTACAACTGGGGGTAATACTTTTCTTGCAAACTCTAATCCTGTGTTACAAAAAGGAGTAGAGTGGAGTTTAACTTCTGATTTTAGTGTTATTGAAGGGCAAACAAATGATGGAACAGGAGACACTGATTTTGTTAGTAATATCACCGGTTTATCAGGAACTACCAACTTTTTCGTTAGAGCATATGCTACAAACCAAGTAGGAACCGGTTATGGTCAAGCATTACAATTTTTAACAACAGGAGCTTTTAAAAGCTTACACGTTTGTTTTGCGCAGAGTGCACAGGGGAAAGAAAACCCGGGTGAAATAGCTTGCTGTTCCGTTGCTTCTCAATGTACAGAAGTTTTCGTGTTAGACACTGAAACTTTCACTAATGCAATTTCGTTTTATGCAAACCAACAGCTTACTCAGTTAGCTCCTGATGGAGATTATGTTGATGGATCTAGCGGAGTATGTGGGACCTGCCCTGTAATTGAACCTTAATAATTAAATAAACTAATAATGGCAAATTTTAGAACACAATTAAATGGAATATTAGACCCTGAAGCGGCGTGTCCAACCTGCTACTCCACAGACCAAATGCGTTACGCGGCAAATGAAAACGACTTGTGCTGTGGTCCTTGGACGACGACAACTGTATTTTTTGGTTATAATGAAACTTTTTTGGATGCTGCTGATTATTTTACAGATCAATTTCTAACAGTTAGATCTCCCGTGGGTTATTACGCAGATACATTAGATGGGGATACGTTAGCAATTGACAATGCTAGCTTTTATTCTTCATCTGCTCTTGCTTGTACACCCACTTGGGCACCAGCTAATTCAGAATATATTTACCCCCTATTCGCAGATTTAGCAATAGGTGTTAGAGTGATTTATATAGATACCGGGCTGCCTGTTCTTACAAGTGGTCAGTATTTTAGAGGTCGTTTTGGGTCTGGAACTAGTGCTACTGATTTTTCAATTAAAACAGATTCAGTAGGAAATATAATAGAATTTAATACATGTCCATAAACATAAAATAAATAACAATGACAAATTATAGAAAGCAAACTGCTACCACTCTTGAACCAGAAACTAGCTGTCCTAGTTGTACTCCGCCTGTTGCATTATTCCAATTAGAAAGAACTACTTTCAATAGTGATGCTGCAGCCTGTGCTAATACTTCATATGACATACCGTGTTACACTCCTACTAATGTTTTTAGTAAAGATGAATTTGTTTATTTGGATACTTCGTTCACACAGGCATTTGTAGGGTCCTCTACTTTAGCTAATGGTTTATTTTACTCAATACTAGGTTCTGCGTACGGAATAGCTTTGCAAATAGATTCTAGTGGCCAAATAATAGATTTTCCTACCTTATGTCCTTAGACTAATAAAATATAAAACAGAATGGCTTTAATAACAATAGCATTTCCAAAACCCCTAAATGTATCTGTACAGATAGGAGACACTGCTTATTATACAAACGATCTCAATGGTACCAATATTGTACAAATAGGAATTATAACAGATGTTGGTATTGATTTTATTATTGCTGATATACCTAACAATGTTGTTAGGCCTACTGTGCTGTCGTTTATTCTGTTCAGTAAAACTAATGCTGCTAACCTGGGATCTTTAAAAGGTTATTATTTGGAGACAACATTTCAAAACGATTCTACCAAAAAAGTTGAATTATTCTCTGTTGGTACTGAGATTTTTGAAAGTAGCAAATAATACGTAATAATAACCTATAAAACAATGTAATTATGGCAATACCTATGATGGGAGCTATACAAGGAATTGCCGGAATAGCCGGCGGTTTAATTGGTAGCGGTAAAAGAAAAAAAGAACAAAGAGCTGCTCAAGCAGAGTTTGATAAAAACAAATATACGATGGAGGCGGCGGACACGTCTAATCCATATGCAGACATGGAAAATACCATGGAAGATCTGACTGTTAATACTCAGCAAGCAGATTTTATTGCACAACAGCAAAACCAAGGTATGGCTAATACCATGAATTCCCTGCAAGGAGCCGCTGGCGGTTCTGGTATTGCAGCTTTAGCTCAGTCATTAGCAGGTCAACAATCAGCGAATGCTCAATCAGCGTCTGCTAGTATTGGACAGCAAGAAGCCGGTAATCAAATGGCTGAGAGACAAATGGCTGGACAACTTCAAGCAAAAGAAAGACAAGGAGAATTAATATCCAGACGACAAACAAAAGATAAAAACGACACAATGCTCGGGATGTCCCAACAAAGATTAGGCGCTGCAAATGCCGCGGTGGATCAAGCTAAAGCAAGTGTCATAGGTGGAGTTACAGGATTAGCTGGATCGGTTTTACCTCAAATACCATCTCTTGGTGGACAAGGAGGTAGTACTCTTAGAGGTTTAATGGGTGCTGGCGCAAGCACACAAGGGGGCACAAATCTTGACGGCCCTTAGACTAATAAAATATAAAACAGAATGGCAAATAATGTATTAATACAAGGTGCTGCTTTAACTAGCAAGAAGTTTTTAGATATTGGAAAAGCGGTATCTCAGGGACTTATAATGGCTGGAGCTATTACTAGGACGCCTCCTACTGCACAAAAGAATCAAGATTACCAAAACAAGGTTAACTCATACATGGGTAAACTAAAAACAGGTATGGATTTTACTGCTTTTTCTCCGGATGAAACAAAAAACATGCGTACTTTTTTAGTTAAAGAGCGAAGTAAATATGCGGAGGCGGCTAAACAAGCTGCAGCAATACAGGACACTACAGATCCAGAGTATATGAGACAGGTTGATATAATGAACGACGTTAACAATAGTTATCAAAACTTAGCTGCTCAATTAACTACTTACAAGAAATCAAAAGTAGGGTTTGCGGAAGATATGATGAAAGGAGACATATCATTAGGTAACGACGATACTAACACACGTGAGAATATGGTTGCTTATGGTTTCTACGACGCTGATGGCGATGGCAAAACCGATAAAAATTATCAAACACCTTTTACAATACAGCAGGGCGGTAACGTAGCTTTTGAGTTTGATGGCCAAGAAATTGCTTACAACGATTTGCAACCTCCCATGTATAAAGATTCTAAATTAGCTAACGAAATCATTACAGAAAATGAAAAAGCATTTACGGCTGGCAAAAAATTAAATCAATGGCAAACAGACCAGTATAGATTAAGCCTTCAAAACAAATTACAAAACGTTAATGCACTAAAATCTATAGTTTATGACTTCGATGACGATGGTATACCAATGACTGACATTGCTAATACGTGGGACCTAAATAAGGAAGCTGATGGCGGTATTGATAAGATAAGGGATATGGTTGTTGATAGATTAGTTAATGCTAGAACGAATACCGCTAATGAAGGTTATAAGGA
>TARA_R110000772_G_scaffold232416_9_pt1 | contig 12046 bp, 10 predicted proteins | sample TARA_R110000772 | Tara Oceans TARA_R110000772 (sample SAMEA4397948) | marine metagenome | biome: Polar Biome; feature: [SRF] surface water layer (ENVO:00010504); material: water (ENVO:00002006), including particulate matter (ENVO:01000060) such as... | depth 5 m | reverse complement strand
TTAGCCTTTGCAATGACCTGAATCCAGTTGAATTAATTTAACTTAAAAGTACTTTATGAATTTGACAAAGAGGGACTAACCAAAAACTACAACATACAGTGGAAGAAATGTATTAACAGCACAATATATTGGTCAATCATCAAAATTAGATTACTCGAGTAAAAAGTTTAATAAAAAAATATTTCTAAAAATGATCTTGCATTACCTATGCACGCAAAGCGAATAGTGTTGTTAGGTGAGTCTCCACTAACATAATTTTCTTGCGCTTTAAGCGGCCCAAAAAGCACTATATGTGGGGTTGCAAAGGCCTCAAAACCTCATTATCTTGTGTTTAGACATATCAAGCATGTATATCGAAACAGGTATTCCACTACACTCTAAAATAGTTCTGTGGAGAAGTTTAACGTACACGAGGAAAAACCTATGAAAATCGGAAGAGATGCAAAAACTGGTCAATGTATACCAGTCAAAGTAGCAGAACGTCGGAAGGCAACAGCAATAGTTGAGACTATAAAAATAGGAGAAAAAAAGAAAAAATAAATGACAAAGCCGCTATGAAGCGGCTCTGACTAAGATTAAAAGTTGAGGTTACCGAGATCTACCCCTCAGCTCCCAAAACAAGCTCTAATCTCATTGGGGAATGAAATACTAGCAGCATTGTATTGGGCAGGCAAATTCGATCTTTTGCCTTAGAGTGGAGTCGATTATGACCACCAATAAGTGTGTTCATGTGAGCAAATACCCGCGATACCGTTTAGGTCGTTGGGAAGATGTATCACAGCATTGGCGTAGTATGCCAAATCGTTAATTAACTGAGGGGCTTGCCCCCTCTTTTTTCGTGAGTCAATAGCAATATTTAGATAATCGTAATAATTAATTTTCACCTTAACCTATTGATAATATGTTTAAATACACCTTAGAAATTTATCGTTCAGGGAATGAATATGCGACAGCAAAAGTCCGTAATGGTGACAACGAGTAGCGAATTTAATAATTCAGAAATTAAAGATTATTTAGGGATTGTTACCATCCATTTAGTCGCTGGCACTAATATATTCAGCGAAATTTTTGCATCCGCTTCAGACATATTTGGTGGACGTTCAAAATCATCTGAAAAACAACTTGATTCAATTAAAGAAAACGCAATCAAAGCGCTGAAGCAGCAAACGTTAAAAAGAAATGGAAACGGTATTATTGGCGTTCACATCGACGTAGATGAGATATCAGGCAATAACAAAAGTATGTTTATGATAACTGCTTATGGCACTGCAGTTTCACTTGAATTTCACGGAAAACACTTACTAGGCCGTGAGAATATTTCACCACTCTCGGGTCAAGTGGTTGCAGAATCTATTGCTAGAAAAAACTTGCTCAAAACAGTAAAAGGCGACCCTTTATTTTGTGATGACACACTATGGGGAAAAGTAGTATCGCTATCGATACCAGCACTTGCCCCCTACATCATATCTGATTTTGAAAAGAAGCCACGCTACGCCTTTGATCAGGTTAAAAACCGAATATGTGAATATGCATTATCTATTGAATATGAGTTTAGCATCGACTTTATATACGATGCTTTACCTTCATTTATTGATGAATCATTGATGTTCAATTTCATCATGAAATTTATTAAAGATAATCAGATGATTGACTACACTAAAATTGAAGACCTTCTAAAAAGTGACCACTTTCTTTTGCGCAAAGCAGCACTGAACATACTAATGACATATAAACAAACCTATAATTCATTAGACGTCGTATTGCTGCAAAATATTAAACAAGACTTGGGTAATATGTTTCCTCAGATGGCTGTCTTTTCAGCTAAAAAATCAATAATAGGAGGCGACAAAAATCAGTGGACATGTGCGTTTGGTCATGATGGAAACCATGAGGAATCCAGCTCTTGTAAAACATGTTTTTCTGATAGATTTGGTTTTCATCGTGACGATACACCTGTTTCAGAGGTACAGTTGCGCATTTCGGATATTCTGGAAGAGCTTTCTGTGATTAAGTCGAGATGAATTAAAAAATTAGAAAAATACCCATCTTCAAAACCCTCTATTTACATGCTGAACTAAACTTGATCGGTGTCTCACGTTATCAGGTCTATTCTTTATGCCTTAGCCTCGAAAAAGCCAAATTAGTTTGATCGATACGCCTTATTATAGAAACAATAATCATGGAGTTAACGATTTGCATATAGTCGATTGGCGCCTGTCAGCCGTTTTCAATCAGCAGTAAATAACTTAGCACGCACAGTTGTTCTGTATTCTCGAGGTGAGGTGGCCAGTAACTTCACAAACAAAGAGGTGAAATACCCCACATCTTGATAGCCAATTTTATCTGCTACTTCACTTACGGTTAGATTACTTGTTTGTAATAAGTCTTTGGCGATTTCAATACGGACTTTTTGTAAATACCCTAGCGGTGTTTGGCCAGTGGCATTTTTAAAACGGCGGTTAAATGTGCGTACGCTCATTTCAAAGCGCCCCGCTACCTCGCTCAGGTTAATCTGCCGGTTATAATTGTCTTGCAACCAAATTTGCGCTTGGACTATTTCCTCATCGGGGTGCTGTTTTGTGCTGCCTTCAAAATAACTGGTGTTTTCATAGGGGCGGCGAATTTCATGGGAAAAATTTCGCTCAACAACGCTGGCTATCGCTTCGCCATACAGTCGTTTAACAAAATGCACGGTGAGATCGGCCATCGCATTCACGCTCGCCGAGCAGTACAGATTGCTAGCTTGGGTAATGAAGTATTGACGCTTTAATTTGACTCTTGGGTAGTCTCGCTGAAACTGATCAAAATAATGCCAGTGAGTGGTGGCAGGTTTATCATTGAGCAACCCTGCTTCGGCTAAAAAACAACAGCCTGTGCCTACTGCCGAGAGCATGGCGCCATTTTCATAAGCTTTACGTAACCACGCTAAAATTTCGGGGTGTTTTTTTACAATTGGCCTAGGGTTTCGCCACAGAGCAGGTAAATAAATAATATCGCTGTCACCCACGTCTTCGAGTTTGGTATCGGGTAACAATGAAAAACCAATACTGGTTTTAATTGGCAGTTTATCTATCGATGTGGTTTGAATAAGCACGGGTTCAACTTGGCTGCCTTCTTTTGCACGAGCAGCACTTTCGGCGGCACGCAACATTTCAAAAGGCAAAGTCGCGCTAGTGGCCAGCATATTATTGCAAAGTAAAAAGGTAATTTTATGCACAAGTTGGCTTAGTCAATTTGGGAGATATTGGGCAAAGATAACGGACTTATGGCTAAAACACCACGCTTTATGGCCAGTATAACCCTGCCAGAACACAAATCTAGGCAGTAGACTGCGGGTACTCAAACATTTGGTATCTTAAATATGTCTTCATTACCGGTCATCGTTGGATTTGGCGGTTTTAATGCCGCAGGTCGCAGTTCATTTCATCATGCTTACAAACGAATGGTGATAGAAAGTTTACCTGCGAGTGAACAAGAAGAAACCCTGCTTGGTTTGGCCACAATGATGAAGTTGGTGCGTTGCGAAAGCGGTCTCTTTATTGATAACGCGATTGAAAATAATCAACAAACCTTAACCCCAGAAGAAGTGGTTGAACGTTTTTCAGAGCAAATTTTAAATTCGACCCTCATTCGCACTATCGAAAAAAGCCACTTCGATGTTAATGCCGTGCATTGGCACAAAAACATCACTATGCAATCAACAGACAAAACAGGCATTTGTTTTGAATTGCCCCGTAAACAATTACCTGATCCAATACCGACAAATTGGCAGTTAACTGATGTTGATAAGGACCGAGTGAAAGTTGAAATTATCGGCGAAGTCGATTTCAAAATAGACAGTTATCGTGAATGCCCAGTAAAAGTAGCAGGACAATTACCCAGCGGATTTAATCCCGAAGATCACTACAATGCTCGCTTTCATCCTCGCGCCTTACAAATGGCGATTATGGGCGCATCAGATGCCATTCGTTCATTAGGCATGGAATGGAAAACCATAGTTAATGCGGTCAAACCAGACGAAATAGGCGTATACGCCAGTAATGCCATGTCACAGCTGGATGAAAACGGCTTTGGGGGCATGTTGCAATCACGCTTAAAGGGCGGCCGAGTCAGTACTAAGCAGTGCCCGTTAGGCTTAAACACTATGCCTGCTGACTTTGTGAATGCTTATGTGCTAGGTAACGTAGGTCATACAAGTGCAATTGTTGGCGCCTGTGCCAGCTTCCTTTATAACCTCAGTGCTGCCGTTGAAGATATAAAAAATGGCAAGCGCCGTGTGGCCGTCGTTGGCAATGCCGAAGCCCCCATATTGCCAGAAATAATTGATGGTTATGCCACCATGGGCGCACTTGCCAGCGAAGACAATTTAAAACGTTTAGACAAATCTGAAACCGTTGACCATCGCCGCGCCAGTCGTCCTTTTGGTGAAAATTGTGGTTTTACCATCGCAGAATCGACCCAATACGTGGTGTTAATGGACGATGCATTGGCGTTAGAGCTAGGGGCGGATATTCATGGCGCAGTGAGCGATGTATTTATTAATGCTGACGGTTACAAAAAATCCATATCAGCACCCGGCCCAGGTAACTACATCACCATGGCTAAAGCCGTATCTGCGGCTCGCGCGATTGTGGGTGACGAGTCTGTTCGTGAGCGTTCGTTTATTCAAGCCCATGGTTCAAGTACGCCTGCCAACCGCACCACAGAATCACGTATTTTTCATGATGTAGCACAGATCTTTGATATTCAAAACTGGCCCGTCACTGCGACAAAAGCCTATGTGGGCCATCCGTTGTCGCCGGCGAGTGCCGAACAGTTAGTGGTGAGTCTGGGCGTGTTTAAACATGGATTTATTCCGGGTATTAAAACCATCGATAAAGTGGCAGATGATGTATTTGATGAACGCTTGAATATTTCAATAACCGATATTGATAAAGGTCCTGGGAACCTTGATGTCGCGTTCTTAAACTCCAAAGGATTTGGCGGTAACAATGCAACGGCGACGTTATTATCACCTCACGTTGTCAATACCATGCTCGCTAAGCGATACAGCACTGAAGATATTGCGGCTTATGAGTCTCGCCGTGAACAAGTACGTGAAAAAGCCAAGGCCTATGATCTATCAGCCAGTCAAGGCAACTTTGATACTATTTATCATTTTGGCCAGGATCTTATTCAAGAGGATGAGATTCAAATGACCGACCAAGAAATCCGTATTTCCGGATTTGCCAATCCTATCGACTTACGAATGAAAAACCCTTTTGAAGATATGATTTAGAACAAGTAGAAAAATAGAAAAACACAGAAAAAAGTCCGGCTAAATTAGCCGGATTTTTTATAAAAGTGACTTAGGTAAAATAGGCGAATACGGGACGGTGAATCGATGAGTAAGGGTTGCTGACCTTTGGTAGCTGAAACGACTTTGATCTGGTTCTAGGCTTTGCAGCCTAGTTGTTTCCTTTGTTTTTTTGCGAGAAAAATTAGCGAGATACTCATTGTAAGTCATTTTTATTTAGCCATTTATTAGCCCACTTAATCACTGTTTAAAAGAACAAATTGACTATGGAGGATGTTGTCGAGATTATTGTGTTTTCTGCGGGAATAGGGATGTTGGAATATGATGCTTTGTCCTCGAACTCATTCGCCTTTGAAAAAGGTGAATGTTGGTAAGGTGCCGGTTTTTGTTAGTGAGGCTTGTGCTGGGGTGTTTTTCGAAAACGCGACTATTCAGCACTTTGAAAAGCCTTCTGAAAGGCGTGGAGCAACCTTGGCTGCACATCTTGAGAAATTTCATGGCGAACTTCTTGGCTTAGACGAAAGAGTTAACTGCCCTACCTGTACGGACACTGTCATGCTCCGTCGCTTTTATAGCTTGTCTCATGCGGTTGAGATTGATGAATGTCCTGGCTGTGGCGGTATTTGGCTAGATACGGGCGAGTTAGCTAAACTGCAATCACTATTGCTCAATGAGAAAGAGCGTGCCCTACTGCGTGCGCAGCTTATTGAAACACATAGGCCAAGTGAGATATCCGGCTTGCCTCACATTCACGACAACTGGCTGCATCGCGACAACAAAATCAGCAACCTAATCGACCTTACGTTTTTTCTAACAGGTGATTAGAATCAGCACCATACCTATTAGTTGTGTACCCTCCCAAAAAAGCACAAGCAGCGACAGGCCTCCGATGCGAAATTCCGCTAATGGGGATGAAAGTAAGCTTGGCTTAGGTTTTACGTCTCTGAAGCTGTTTATTTTCTGATAATTTTTCTATCGGGCTCTAAGAAAGTCTTTATCCAGTGCGCCTGAGATATTACGCAGTTCATAATCAATAATTTCGGCAGTGCGAGGGGCGCCTGCACTTTCTGTCATTTCTGCAACAGCAGTGATGATCAGTGCTTCTAGTGCGTCGCTGTGGTTAACCTTTTCTTGGTCCGCTGCAGCTAAAACATCAGCTATACATTGTTTTGCAATACTATATTTACTCATTTTTCTCACCTCGGACAAAACCTGATATCAGATACAACAAAGGCCAGATATGCCGGCCCTTGTTAATTTGTTACTCACGCAATAGGCTTTAGTTAGCTTTTGTTACGTTCATATTCACGTACTTCATTTCGCCCCACCACCATATGATGAACCTCATCTGGGCCATCCGCATAACGTAGGGTACGCTGGCCTGCATACATAGCAGAAAGGGGTGACCATTGTGAAATACCGGTAGCACCATGCATTTGCATAGACTGGTCAATAATTTCGCAGACCCGCTCTGGCACCATCGCTTTGATCATGTGTATCCAAATACGTGCTTCTTGGTTGCCCAAGACATCCATGGCTTTAGCGGCTTTCAGTACCATCATACGCATGGCTTCAATGTCGATACGCATCTTCGAGATGACTTCAACGTTCTTACCCAGTTGATATATTTTTTTACCGAACGCTTCTCTTGAGGTCGAACGCTCAAGCGCCAGTTGCAATGCTTCTTCCGCTTGGCCAATTGAACGCATGCAATGGTGAATACGGCCTGGGCCCAAACGTACTTGAGAAATTTCAAAGCCACGGCCTTCACCTAATAACATATTGGTTTTAGGTACTCGCACGTCTTCAAGTTTAATGTGCATATGTCCGTGAGGTGCATGGTCATGACCAAATACATGCATTGGGCCAACAATCGTTACCCCTGGTGTGTCTAATGGCACGAGTATTTGTGATTGTTGTTTGTGTGCTGGCGCATCTGGGCTGCTTTTAACCATGCAGATCATGATTTTACAACGCGGGTCACCGGCACCTGAAATATAATATTTTTCACCATTTATCACCCAGTCGTCACCATCTTCAACAGCCAAGGTGGAAATGTTTTTTGCGTCAGAAGAGGCAACATTAGGTTCAGTCATGCCAAAACAAGAACGTATTTCACCTCGTAATAGCGGGGCCAGCCATTTTGCCTTTTGCTCAGGTGTGCCTACTCGTTCTAACACTTCCATATTACCTGTGTCAGGTGCTGAACAGTTTAATGTTTCAGATGCTAACGGTGCTTTACCAAGTTCAACGGCAATATAGGCGTAGTCTAAGTTAGACAAACCCTGTCCTGTTTCAGCATCTGGCAAGAAGAAATTCCACAGACCCGCTTCTTTTGCTTTGCTTTTAGCACCTTCAAGCAATTCCATTTGACGGTCAGAATAGCTCCAGCGATCAGCAAGCTTTTCACCAATTGAATAAAATTCTTCTTGGATGGGAATAACATTTTCTTCAATGTGTTTCTTTACCGCGAGATAAAGTGGACGCACGTCCTCAGACATACGTAAATCATTTAAATCTTCAGTCGACATAATTGTTCCTTAAAATTGAGTGAAATCTGACGTGTTTTACTGACGCTTCATGACACAAATATTGAAGGTTAGATTTCAAATAAATCAGTCCAAATATAATATGTAAATGAAGTGTAAATGGCCAATTAAATCGTTACAAGAAACTGAAATTATTGATATTTTTTTAAAATATGTCTTTTTATAGCGCCTTTATAAAAGTGGATTATAGGGGTGTATCACTGTTACTTTTTAAAACGGCATTTTTAGCAAAGTGCGAGCAAACTATGAGCAAATAAAAATTTAGTCACCAGCTGTGCTTTTTAAAAATGAATGACCTCTAACGCAAATTTTACCATGTGGTTTTGTACTTAAAGAGTGTTAACAAGATCCCCTTTTGCTCTTCAATGAAAAGTACTGGGTCTTTAGTTAATTTCCATGGTGAATGTCCAGAAACTAGCCAAGAGTGGATAAATTTAGCGCCAGTGAGTTTTCACCACTCAGGGCACAAATAACAAGCAGATGAGTAAACGTATTTTTATACGTTTATAGCACCAACCTTGCTGACAATGGATGGCCTGTCATATTCAATATCCAGCATGGCTGTGAACACGCGAAGCGTTTTCTTATAGATATGGCGATAGTGATTTCATCTAATTTCTTGACTTACCCTATCAATTGGGAGTATTGTGCGCTCAAGCTTTGAGAGAAAGCTTATTTTTTGAATCCCACGATGTTAGTTATTAAGTAGTACTCTAGTCATATTAGTTTATTTGTAATTCTTCGCGTTATCCTCAGTAAAATAATCATTTTCTTCACATGCTTTATAGCCACAATTTTTTGGCGCATTTTTAATTATTTCTAGGATATCTATTATGTCTAATACAACTACTGGTTCAGTAAAATGGTTTAACGAAGATAAAGGCTTTGGTTTTATCGAGCAAGAATCTGGTCCTGACGTTTTCGCACATTTCAGTGCCATCGTTAGTGAAGGTTTTAAAACTTTGGCTGAAGGCCAACGTGTAGAGTTTACTGTTACTCAAGGTCAAAAAGGCCCACAAGCAGAAAACATCGTCTGTATCTAGACCTTGTTAATCAGCGCAGTTAGATGCTGCGCTATCGTTTCACTCATACACTTTTATGAGTGAAACAAATATTATGTTTATCTCAAGCAATCATTGAATACCCTGTTAAACGAGTTTAATACAAACCTCGTTTTTCTATTTCGGCTCACATTCCGAGTCATCCCGCCTTATGCTTCAACCCGTATTCCTTTTCCTTCATTAAGAATTTTATATCCCTAATTTGAAAATACCCAGTACAAAGCAATCGGCGGCTCAAAGAGAATTTTATTAATTTGAATCAAACCGCACAATTATCCCCCATACAAACTTACGACAACCCTATCCCTGGCCGTGAATTCATTCTGAGTCTTTTTAGTAGTTTAAAAAAGCACTTAAATCGCGAACAAATAGCTGATGCACTCGCATTAAATTCCCCCCAAGAAAAAGAAGCACTCAGAAGACGTTTACGTGCAATGGAACGTGATGGTCAGCTGTCATTTCAGCGCAAAGGCTATCAACTGATTGATCCCGAATCCCTTGTTAGCGGCACCATTAGCATCCACCCTGACGGTTTTGGTTTCGTGACCTATAGCGATTCTGAAAAAGACTTATTTTTGCCTAAAAACCAACTCAACCATGTATTTGATGGCGATGTGGTTCAAGTGCCTATTGAGCCTGGAAAAAATGCCAAACGCGCTTACAGTAATTTACTTAAGGTGCTGCAGCGTAATACCACCCACATCGTGGGCACCCTTGTGCGTGAAGGTGAGCATTACTTTTTAGTGCCTGATGACATTAAGCTTGCGCAAAACATAAACGTTGAACAAAGCACGTTAGAGCAAGCGCAAGTCGGTCAATATGTGAATGCCAGAATTACCCACTACCCTAACTTTCGTCAAAACACGCAAGTTGAAATTGTTGAAGTAATAGGTAATGCAACCGATGCTGGTATAGAAAGTAAATTGGCCCTTCATCGCCACGGTATTTCTGTTCAGTGGGATAAAACCTTACTTGATAAAGCAAATGCCCATGGCTACGTGGTGTCACAAGCAGACAAAGCACAACGCATAGATTATCGCAGCTTACCGTTTGTCACCATTGATGGCGCAGATGCGAAAGACTTTGATGACGCAGTGTATTGTGAAAAAAATCAAGCAGGCGATTGGCGCTTATTGGTAGCAATAGCGGATGTGTCGCATTACGTTTTACCTAATGACGCACTGGATATTGAAGCCCAAGAACGCGCGACGTCTATTTATTTACCTGATCAAGTCGTACCTATGCTACCTGAAACATTGTCCAATGGGCTATGTTCGTTAAATCCACATCAAGACCGTTTGGTGATGGTTTGTGAGATAACCATTAGCGCCAAGGGTGTAGTGACCCAAGCTGATTTTAGCGAAGGCTTGATACAGTCTCATGCACGACTAACATACAATCAAGCAAACGCACTGGTGTTTAAGCCAAATAGTAAGCTTGCCAAAACCGTTTCGGATGCCAACTCTGCAATTGTGCCGCATATTAAAAATTTACATGCTTTGTTTCAGGTGCTGAGTAAGCAGCGTAAACGTCGCGGTGCCATAGAATTTGAAACCCGAGAGCTCGCACTTAAGCTTAATAAACACAAGACCATAACGAGCATTTCACCGGTTAAGCGTAACGACGCCCATCGCATGATAGAAGAATTTATGTTGTGTGCGAATGTCGCCACGGCGCAATTTTTACAACGACATAAAATTCCGAGTTTGTTTAGAGTACACGCTGGACCACAGCAAAAAAAACTCACTGCGTTACGAGCGTTTTTATTTGAAAAGGGCTTAACCCTAGCAGGCGGCGATAATCCAAGATCCCATGACTATAATGATTTACTGAAAAAAGTGAGTCATAGGGCTGATGCGAAACTGATCCAAACCTTATTATTGCGTTCGCAAAGTCAGGCTGAATACTCACCCGTTAATCAAGGACACTTCGGCTTAGCCTATGACGCGTATGCACATTTCTCGTCGCCCATAAGACGTTACCCAGATTTATTAACTCACCGTGCGATACGCGCAAAATTGCGCAGCAGTAAACCTGCCAGTGGCTTTAACTGGGTATTACGCCAACTTAAACTCGACAAGTTAGCCAGCAAAACTATAAGTAAAAAGGCTTACCCTTATACGGCACAAGACGTTGAACAGCTAAGTACCCATTGCTCTGGCCAATCGCGCTTGGCCGATACCGTTAGCCGAGAAGTCGAAAGCGCACTGATGTGTAAATATATGCAGCATTTTATAGGTGAGTCGTTTGATGCCGCTATATCGGGTATGAATAACGCTGGTTTCTTCGTGACGTTAGAAAATAGCGGAGCTGAAGGCTTGGTGCCTATTACCAGCTTAAAAGGTGAGGCATTTACATTTGATGGGAGTAAGCAGCAAATGAGTAACCAACAGCACACCTATCATATAGGCGACCACGTAAGCGTCGTTCTAAAAAGTGTTGATTTACGCAGTCGCAAGATGTGTTTTGCAACGACATAAAGGGTACGCATGCACCCTTAATTAACATAAATTCTGAAGTCGACGGAACAAGCAAAATAGTGTGCAATTCAGGCTTGGCTTGAATATGCAAAAGAGCAAAATGACGCAATCGCCAATATTTTAGCGATGTTATTTGCTGACTAAGCCGCCTTACCGTTTGGCTCACTGAATAGATAGAAAAGCAAAGCCGCTATACATGACCCCACAAAGGCAATGGCCATATCTTTTTGCGCATCCCATATATCTCCTTGCGTGCCCAGATACGAATCCCCTTCTGCGGGAAAGAATATATCAGCAACCAGCCACTCTAAGCTTTCATACAGGGCACTAATGGAAAGTATCAGGGTGATGGGCAAAAAGAAGGCAATGCGCGGTGGGTATTTGAACCATGCTGAAAAGCACTCTTTCATGGGGTAGTAGAGCAATAAACCGAAGCTAAAATGAACCAGCCGATCGTATTGGTTTCTTGGCGAATCGAAAATATCCTGGAAGTAAAACCCTAACGGATTCTGGGCATAGGTGTATTTTGAACCATACATATGCAGACATAAAAAAGACAGAGCAATAAGTAACTAACGTTGCTGAACCTGTATTTTTTGTAGGTAGTAATTAGCAATAGCAGCGAGATAACCGTCAGCGTATTTTCAATAAGCCAATTGG
>TARA_R110000772_G_scaffold5143_3_pt1 | contig 12057 bp, 7 predicted proteins | sample TARA_R110000772 | Tara Oceans TARA_R110000772 (sample SAMEA4397948) | marine metagenome | biome: Polar Biome; feature: [SRF] surface water layer (ENVO:00010504); material: water (ENVO:00002006), including particulate matter (ENVO:01000060) such as... | depth 5 m | reverse complement strand
TGCTCCAGGATACTGCCGTCTGGTTGCTCTGAGAAGACGGCGGCACCTGCCTTGACCATCTGCTGGATGATGGACATACTTGGTTGGTGGTTGGTAGTTGGTTGGTTGCTGGTTGCTGGTTGCTGGTTGGTGGTTATACAAGGTAAGGGAGAAGAAACTTGGGGGGTTGGTGGGTTTTTGGCAAACGGAGGTTGCTTGTTGCTGGTTGGATTGCTGGTTGGTTGTTATACAAGGTAAGGGAGAAGAAACTTGGGGGGTTTGCTGATTTTGAGCAAACGAGTGAAAAATGAAAAATACAAGAAATATTTTAGATTAGGTCATCAGGACAGGACAATACCAGAATAAAATAACTTTTAGAATAATTATTTAATTGTTGATATCTAAGAGATTATCTGGGAGAAATCCGCTGACACGCCTGACCTACTGACCTATTTGATAGCGAGAAAGTTTGGGTCTGAGCGGTCAATGATATGCTCCTCTTCTTCACCCCCACTCTCTTCCTCTGAACTATCAGTATCTTCTACTGGTTCCCAATCAGGGTCGCTTGCCTTTTCGTAAATAAATTTTGCCAGGGACTTTAATTCCTTTCGGATTTCAGGTTCTACTGGGCGGAGGTTGGCAAGGCGAATGATTATACTATCAATATCTTTAGGGGTGAGCATTTCTTGTATAGTATCTGGAAATATATTTTATTCCTGAAATTTATTTTGATTGATTTGCCATTAACATTGACCCAATATTGTAATTCCCTGTATTATTCTTCTTGATACTATAAATAATACCAGAACCATCATCTACTCTGGCATAAGACATATCTGGGTCGTGTATTGATGTGGTAATTGATGTCAGGGTAGTTGGTTTGGTAATAGTAAATGCCATACCATCTGTAAATTCCTGAAAATAATAATCACCAAATCCATTCTCTTTATTCACAACTCCCACTATGGGAAGCATCTGCCCAGTCTCGTATCCTTTATTATTATTACCACCCATTCCACAATACTTAGTGTCCTGGACTATATCGGATTTTATTAAATAATAAGCATTCTTCATTTTGACTGGGAGATTTGTTGCCAATATCTTTACACTTACTTGTGCCTGAGAAACAGCAGGTAAGGAGGGAACTAATTGTTTATTATAAGCACCAGTCACAGTCTCAAAAAGAGGGTAATTAACACCAGGTATTTGAGAAGTAAGCATCTCAGCACCAAAGGTATTTCTTACATAAGAAGGAATATCACCTGTGCTCACATCAGCATTAGTAGTTAAAGCACCAATACCACCAGTCTCAAGATTGGATAAACGTGTCTGCCTGCCATATTCTCCTTGGATGTTCATTTGCCCATAACTAAAACCCAGCATAAACCAAAGAGAACCTGCCCAATCTGCTTCTGAAATACCAAAATCCTCTATGAATATTCCTGACTTCGCATCATTAATTGCCCAAGGGGTCATATTGGGGTTAAACTCCGCAATGTCAATTGACGCATTATTTATTGTTCCGCTCTGGTCAGTTGATGTTGCGGGTTTATAAGGCACCATATCAGGACAAAAATTGGTCGCCCCTAATCTCTTATTCAGTTTATAAACCTGACTATCAGCATCCGACACTATAGGATTATCTTGGTTCTCCCCAGCAGCATAATCATTACCAATGTATTCAGGTGTATGAAGTTGGTGTAAATAAAACTTACCTGTATCATATCCCATCTCAATCTGATTAGCACCCAAATACACTTCCTTTAACCAGGGGTAAATCGGTCGTGCCGCACCAACTTCAGGTTGTTGCCCCTCGGCAAAATCCGCTATTAAGGTTCTTCCATCGTAGTTAGCATTTAAATGACCATCGTGGAGCATAATTGCTGATGTACCATAAGCACTGAAATGAAGGTCATATCCAATGGACACTAACTGGGTTAATGGTTGTCCCGTTCCACCACCAGGGAACAAATAATCTCCCAACTTTATTTGACACCTGTATCCAATCGTGTCAGTGTGTCCAGGCGTTTTTATTTTCATCATTGTCCCATAGACCAATTGGTCAGGCGGGGGGTCATCTTGATAAGGAATATCTTTCTGGGCAGGGTCATAATCAAAGAAGATTGGGTATGATGAATTGCTACCAACAACTGCCGCATTGTGAGATGCTTTATCGTGCCAATCAGTAGTCCGATTGTAATTATCAGAACCGAGACTTGCTGTACCACCAGCATCTCCAGAACTCAATATGATATTAACGTGTAAATATCTGGAATTATCTGCCGTAGTTCTGATTTTTGTTGTGCCAATCTTGTTCTCATCATAATCAAACAACTCTGGATATCTTCCCTGTGCCACAAATAAATCATTCATCCGATTTACATTTTTTTCATTCCAAAATTGAGTAGTGACGATAATTGCCGTCCCAGCATTACCTTCTGCCTTGCTTATATTATACAAGGTGCTATCTGCTGTTGTGCCCATATGGAAGGTAAAATAAGACCGATTGTCTGTATGACCTTCTGCCCCTGTAGATGTCTTCTGGTCCCCAGGGTAAAGCAACCACTCATAATATATTGCCCTCCCAGCATCCCAAATCTCGGGGCGTTTAACACCTATCGTCTGGTATGCCTCTTGATAATCTACGTGAGTTTGATAAGGGACATCCGATGTGTCTGCTTCATTCCAACTCTCAAACTGAGTATTCCCAAACTGATAATGATTTGCCGCGTGAAAGGGTTTGTAGCATTCACCTTCTACCGATGTTGATACTTGCTTTAAATCCGTTGTGCCCCAAGATGCCTTAATAGATTTTGGTGCTTTCGTCTCATTCAGTTGGTCTGAGATTTGCTGTGCCACCTCCTCTGGTGTATTATATCCAGTCTTGACCTTGACATTCTTGATTTCATAATATCTCAACCACTCGCAACACACAGCAGGGTCTTTATTAAGGTGATTAAAGAACCGCTCAGCAGCATTTAATGTGCCAGCATCTTCAGGGAGATTAAGTGGGTCTAATCCTGCTCCCACCCGAATAGAATTATTATATGCCTGTGCTCGGTCATAAAATGTATTTTGTTTGACGTAGATTGTGTATCTGGAATTATCATTCTTCATTTTATACATCTGACCAGTTGTCTCACTGGTACCACCACCATCCAATTCCTTTACCCCGAAATCATATTTCTGAATATCTGCCTTACATTGACTGATTACATTGAGGGGTGTTCTACACCTGCCCTTCATTCCATTATCATAATCTACCCCCACCCCATTATAACTACCAAATCCCTTTTTAGTGATTGCTCCGCCTGACGCAATAACTGGATAATCCCATCCGTTTCCTGAAGCAATGTCATCATTAACTCTCGCTTGGGTCGCCGAGTTCTGAAATATATATGGGAACAAAGAATTACCATCATAACAAGAATACAACCAATAATATTCATCCCCTGCGTTCTCAAAAGTATTATAAGGATATCCATAGACATTCCGCTTTGCCTCTCCCACAAATGCCAATGAAGATGCCGAATATTGGTCTTTGTCGGTTTCTGTTGCTGGGTCAGGGCAATCAAATCTACGAGGTAAATGTAAATATCCTTCTCCATTTGTATTTTTATAATAACTTATCTGAAAGTTTGCCTCATTGTCCGTCATATCAAACTCCACATCCTCCTGGTAATAACTTGCCTGCTTATAACCACCAAACTCAGTATTGTAATAAAGTGCCTTTGGATTTCCGTATCCCATATGCCGTTTCCGTTGCTGACCCCCATTTTGATTTGCCACTTCACCCCTCGCCACAACTGCTTCAGTGTATCCAGACAATAATAATTTAGTTTGTTTAAGGGTGTATGGTTTACTACCAGAGGGTCTTTCTGCTTTAAACTCCATATTGTCGGTATTACCTTTCTCATTAATAAATGCCGATTTAATCGCCACTTGGTCTCCAGGATTTAATTTTATTCCCGAACCGAGGGTACAAGTAAAGACTGCTGGATTGGCGTTTGATTTACCACTCTCATTCTGACTTTTAAATTGCTCTGAACCTTTCCTATTACAATCTACCAAAATGGTATCAACGTATGCCGCAGGTGCTTGTGCCATATTATAGTATGAAACAAATTAAAAAATACAATTAAAATTACCCTTTATTGATTGGGTCAAGATGCCTTTGGCATCTTCAGCGAAACCAAAGGTTTCGGTCATCAGGTCAGTCTGTTTAGTCAAAATAATAACATTGTAAATTTTTATTTGTTTAGTAATCTATATAAGATTTTATCTGTATTTTACGCTGACCTGCCTGACCGCCTGACCATTTAGGCGAAATAGCACTGGAAATACCCATCTTGTAGAGTTGCCGTGCGGACAACTTCCATATAGACACGCTGAGTGTATCCTGGACTGGTTGTAGCGACCGCCGTATCGGTATCCGTTCTTACGATTACTGGCGGTAGTTCATTTACCTTAAAATAAAGTTCTATGCCACGACTATTGATACGCTGGTTCTTGTTGAGGCGACTGGCACACCAAAAGAAGTTTCCTGATAGAGTTGCTTTACCAGCACGCTGTGCTGGTGTACCATTAGCAGTTCCTTGACCACCCTGCGTCCATTTCTTCGTAAGACCAAGAGTTCTCTGGGTAATACCATCACCCTCATTGGAATATTCTTCACGATTAATAAACGGAACAAGACCCTCGGTCTGCTGAACATTGTGGAAATGACGTGCCGAATTACTTACATCAATAGGGTAAAGGAAGTTGTCATTATATTTAATATTAATGGTAGATGTTCCGTGATTTGCTGTGGCAGGGTCGGAATAGTCTTTCTTTGGTGCCGCGGCATAATAATTATTAAGGAGGAACTCCTCTTCCGCAAATTCATCCTGGACACCCCAGAAGATTTTACTTACAATTCTACCAGCACCACCAATATTTCTAATCATCTGGGACTGAACATCTGCCTGACCGATAGAATACTTACTCAGTTGGTAATCAACATAGGTGAAACTCATATTAGCATTTGCCGAAGCATATGCCGACATCATCTCCTGAGGGAAGAATATATAATCCGCAATAAGGCGAGTTTTGGTAGTATCAATAACATAATCCGATTGACCATCAGTCTCTAACTGAACAACACGTCTGGACTGCTCAAGCACCGAAGTTCCAACACGAGAGAAAGTAAGTTCCAGAGACACTTGTTCCTTAATTAAATAAAGTGGCAGTTGGTTCATTTTTAGGAAGGGGCATAACTCAGAGAGAGATAACTGGAAAAGTGGAGCATCCTTTGCCACAACCTGCTGGACATTCTGGAAACCGAGAGGAACAAGATTACTTGCCGAAGATATCTTTGGCGTAGCACTCATCGCTTCACTATCATAATCCCTACCAATATCCATACCAAGCGTCGGTGCCATAGTATCGCTCTCCCCACCTCCCTGTGCTTTACCAACATCATCAAGGGCATCTTCATATTGTGCCGAATGGGAAAGGCATTTACCAGTCTGGTAGAGTTCACGCTCTTTCATATTTTCATTGGAAGTAAATAAACTCTTGTAAGCATACCAATGGGCAAAATCCTCAATTTCACAAATGGTCTTCGTTCCCATCTTAAGGGCAACACGCTCAATCAGGGAATAAGCACCAACTCCCAGAGGAAAGATAGCATCGTGCCCAGAATTTACTAAACCAATCTCAATCTTGGAATGGGAATGTAAAATACCTTTGTTCTGAAAAACAAATCGGCAAAATCCATCCGAATGAACCACAGGTTCTAAAACACTTGTTTCTACATCTTGTGCCGTGTTAACTGGGATAGCACCAATTTTAAGCAGGTCGGGAATGGAACTCGCAGTAATACTCATATTATAGTATGAATAAATAATAAAAATTAGATTAAAATAAAATGGATTTTTTATGGGACTTGCTTTTCATCAGGTAATCACCTGAATTCCACCTGGTCCAAACACAAGTGTATTTTTTGCGTGTGCGAAGAGATAGCATCCGTGCGGATTATTGGAAGTTAGAGCAGTTGTGAGATTAATACCAAAACTCTCGGTGGCAAATGAAATACCCTGGTTAGAAATACTATCAAAACCAACTCCAAGTGTATAGCAATCACCTCCATCCTTATTAGCATTGTTAGTTCCAGCAGGGGCGGAACCAGGAGCAGCACCAGACCAGGAATTGCCAACAGAAACAAAAGGTTCAGCAGAACGCTTTTTAAGGCGACCATTGTAAGGAGCATTAACAACTCGGGAGGATTTGCTAAACTGCTTAATAGCATCAATGCCATTGCGGACAAAGACAGGGTCATATTGTTCCTGAAGAGGTTGATTTTTCTGTTCTAAATCCAGGTTGTACATAAACGGATATTTCTGACCCCCTCGGGTAAATACAATCTGTAAAATATCTGCCTTGGTATTATCGGCATTCTGAAGGGGCATAGTTGCCATTCCATTTCGGTCATAATTATTAATCATAGGACTGGGAATAAAGTTGGCAAAGATACCAAGAACCCGAGAAAGACCCAGATTAAAATTAATAATAGCATTCGTGGAGTTAATAGAAGCGAAATAACTACTAATAGAATTATACTCAAAGGTGGATGTCATACCAGGAGGTCTAACATCTTCCACCGCTTCTGCTACCATATGAACATCCGTCAGTTCATAAAAGGCATTGTTAAGACCAGTTGCCACCGAAGTTCCGAGGCGGTCAAAAAGGACGTTGTTATCAGGGGCAAGGTGTACCTCTACTAATAACCCTCCAACTCCACCATTCCCAGATAGGGGGATACCCTGAGTGCCGTTAAAGAGACCTGAGGGTAAATGTAGGCAGAAGGAATTGCCACTGGTCTTCTGACCAGGATTATCAACTACCGATTTCTTGTTGCTTTCGTAGGAGGGAGTTATTAAGGCAGATTGAGATAGGTGAGAAAATCCATCTTCTACCGAAGTAGTTGAGGGAATGTATGATGCCATCATACGATTGTAATTCTTAATATGCTCAATGACCTGGTGCGTTGCCTGTGATTTAATTACCAGTTGGTCAATAGCAGAATACATACCAATTCTACTATCCCACGATAGCGAATCGGTTTTGACTGGAACAGCATTTCCCGCCTGATTAGTCCAGAAATTAACCTTACCAACAAGGCGAATTGATGAACCTAATAGTAAGCGGTCCTGTTCCCCAATAATAAATTGGATTACTGGATTACCAGATTTAAAACTTATTTTGCCCGAACTTAATACATTGGACGGAGTGATGTGAAGATTAACATTGCCAGAAGAACTCATATTTATATTGATACAAGTTATTTTAAAAACAGAAAATTAATTACCTTAATATTTTAAGAAGTCTTTACACTTAGACCTGAAGACAGATGCCGTCTTACGGCATCGCTCTGGAGGTTTAACGGAGTTAAACCTGAAGACTAATTTGGTCTCCCTTTACCTCTATGCGGCGTAAATGGGCGACGAAGTTGTGCCATAATTTATTCTTAATCGGAGCACGCTGGGACATATAATTTACCTGGAGGTTAAAGTCTTTACCACGGCAATCGTAGACACCATCTTGTAAAGCAAGTGCCCGTCCTAAGCAGGCGTTGGACCTAAACTTACGGAAGGATAGCGGTTCTATGCCACCCATAGCAAGTGCCTTTTCTAATTCCGTGAGAACCTGCTGTTGGATACCGAAACGACCCGAAATCTTGCCAGTCTCAATCTTACGACTGGGATTTAATTTACCATCATAGAACCACTGGTAATCAGATAGTTCGTCCCAGCATCCAGTAAGACCTGTGCGAACAGAGAAATTTGCCTTGTCGTGGTGTGGGTCTAACTCTTCCAGATATGCCATTCCAGATGGAGCATCTCCCTCAGGGTAAGCAAGTCCAGCATACCACGCTTCACCAAGAGTATCACCCATACCTGTAATCTGTGCCCTGTCGGAATAAACTTCACCATCGGTAGGAATAGATAGGATTGATTTAGCACGAGACATTGATAAAGGTAAGCGAATGTTGGCAACTCGGTCTCCCTTTAACTGAGAGTATTTATAATTGGTATGAGAAAGGAAATCGTAATTCATTGTCCCACCACCCTTCATCATTCCCATTAATTTATTAGTGTATCCAGAAGGCATCTCAATCTGCTGAATTACCATCTGAACATTACTTAATACATAATCAGCATTAAAGTTCCGTGTAGTGTTCGCAAGTCCCGTAGTTTTATCTTGGTCTCGGACCGAAGCATCAACAACAAACCAACCTCCCTCGTTCTTAATGTCCCGAGTGGCGGCAAGGGACATTTTGTTAGTTGTTGGAGCAGCAAGGGAAATCTTTAGTAATCCGTGAACTCCCGTGGCAGCACCAGGAGCAACCAACTCAATTGTATCAATAATCATATCAACGTCAGTCTGGGCAAAATACGCTTTAGTAGGCATTCCACCCCAATCAGAAGAAGCGGCGGTATTAAAGTCCCCATTACGGCACATAGCAATCTTCTGCCCTGGAACAAATGGGCAATTATCAACACTTGTCATATTATTCTGCCGAGTGACATAAATAGCGGATGTTGCTGACCCACCTGACCCATCACCAGAGGCATCACCTGCCCAAGTACCAGTCTGAGGAGTAGCAACAACTTCGCTATCTTTACCAGTAATGGAATGGAACTGACACCCAAGATTGGCGTGGCGTGCTGGGTTAATAGTATCTGGGATACGAAGTACCGCTGCGGCACTTTCCAGGATAATCTCAATTCTTAGACCTTCCGTGAGTAGAGCAGGAAATACCTTAGAGTTTGAGAAAATACCTGTGTGAAGCGGTAATACGACTTTTACTTTATTAAAATCATCATCCGACCAAGCAGTATTAGCACGAGAAGGAATGGCAACAGGTTCTTCTTTCGCCGCACCAGTCGTCTGCCTAAATAGATTAGTATAAGGTTGGGACTTATGGTTGTTTAGGTCTGATTTGGTGGTTCCGTAAGTGCCACGATTATCAGGGTCGTAAGTTAATGAACCTTCAGTAAGTGCCCGCTTGTTTCTTAATACATCATTGCTCTCATAATCATATTTAAGTGCCACCAGAGTATTGTAATTCTGGATTTCCTCAAGTAATACTGAACCAGCACCACCACTCATAATACGAATATCACGAATTAAAGATTGTGCCCCTGTCTCAGCATCAAGACTTAGGCGGACTGGTTTATTATCAGTGCCATTAATTCCCTTAATCTGGACATCAAACTCCAAATAACTTTCTTTCGGTTGGAAATAGGCAATTGTGGGTGGTAAATGAAAGTTGATTTTTTGACTGGACTTGTAGTCTAAACCATTCTCAGCAAATACGGATACCTTTGTCTGACGCACAGGGATTTTGTCATCAACGCTCCAGAAACTCATTTATATTAATACAAAATATTATTATAATAAAATATTTATTTCTCCTTTTTTAATACCGAAGGTTAAACCTTTGGTTAATAACTTCTTTGGGATGTTGATTGAGTAGCAACATCTCCCGCCGCAGTCTGAGATACAATTGACGTAGAGGCAGTTTCTTTACCAGCATTATATGTTGTTGTTGCTGCTGTCTTCTTTGCCGTTGCTTCACTTTCCGCACCAGAAATTCCCATAATACCAGATACCACATTAGCAACACCAGCAACAGGGGCAAGGATAGGAACCGCCATCGCCGCCAAATCTAAACCACCTGCTATCATTGAGGCATCTTGACCTGCTTTATAAAGTCCTGTTGCGGACTTACCTTCAGACCCACCAGTAGAACCCGAGGCAATATCTTCTATGCCTGTTAGTGCTGCCGAACCAACACCAGCAAAAGCACCAACTCCCTTTGCCAAAGCACCCGCTTGCTCCGCTCCAAGACCACCAACTTTACCTAATACATTTTTAGCGAAACTTGCTACTAATCCACCCCCTTCTTCACCATTTGCCCCTGCTGCTCTTAATGCCCCACTATCCGCTCCTGCTGTTGCTGTTGTACCAGCACCAAGTGCCCCTGCTCGTCTCGTCATTACTGCCGACATTGGACGACCTGCCCCTGGTCCATCACTAAATAAGGGTGCCGCACCCGCCCTCACTCCACCAACACTTGCTTCTGCTGTTCCTTGACCAAAGGCAGTCTTGGCAGTATTGGTAAATGATTGTAGATTTGCTTTTGCCAAACCAGGTTGTGCCTTAATATAACTACCAAGACCTTGTGCTCTGATAGCAGTAATAGTTTTCCCTGTTGATACTACTGATGATACACCAGTAGTTCCTAATATACCCTCGTTCTCTGCCTTCTTCTCAGTGGCATCTGATTTACCAGTATTTGCCGCCGCCTGATAACTGCTTAACTGCTGTTGATTATATACACGAGCGTCAGTTGCCCTCTGGGATTGACTATTAATAAGATTATTTGAGTTGCTTATGGCATTGCTTTCTCCAAAATCCGACATTTATATCAATACATTACTTTTTAATTTTGGACTTCTTTTTTACCTCTTTCTCTACCTCTGTCTTTGGCACTTCAGGGGTCTTTAATGGAGTGCCCATATTAAGGTCGGCATCTTCTACCACTCTGTGCTGACCACCCTGAGCAATTACCTTCTCAAAGTTCTTGTATGCCAAGGGAGGATTGGATTGTAGGTCTAAATAAAGGAAATCATATTTCTCAGGTGTCGCGGTGTAGTATATTTTTAGGAAATTATCATACCCTCCAAATTGGTCGCCCAGTTCTTCAGCAATCTTGCCCAGTTCTTTCATATTGGGAAATGGTGAACCAATAATCATATTGGTGGCATTGGACCGAATGACTGGACTGACTGACCTGTAATTCTGGCAACTCATTAATAGTAATCTTATCCCATAATGGCGAAATCTTGATGCTAAATGATTTACGTGTGCTTCACGTCGTACTGTTCCAAGGATATCGTCCAGAATTAATGCTACCTCAGGTCTTTCATCCATATTATCTGCGTATCCCTCTTGCTTTTTTATTAAATCTATGATTAACTGGTCGTTGTATCCGTCGTAGCAGTCAAATGCCTTCTTTAGAAATCTGGACGTTTTATCATTGTAGATTGTCGGGGAAATACACATTACCTCATCAAAGTAATCCTGACCATAGAAATGGGAGTTTAATAGCAGGTTGGAAATTATGGTAGATTTACCTGTGCGAATAGGGGAAATCATTAACAATAATGCTGGTGGTTGGGGTAGATTAGGATGAAGGGGTTTAATCTTCTCCTGTGGAGGGTCTTGTACTTTAAGAACCGATGGGAAATCTGAATAATCTTGACTTGGGTTTGCTCCGCCACCCGATGATTTGCCTGAAGTAATATCCTTACTCATTTATTATAGACAAATAGAAAAATAAAATAGAGAAATAAACATACATTTTAGATAGAGGAATATTTGGGTCAGAGGGTCAGGCAGGTCAGGGTAATTTTGAGGAAAAATCCTTAATAAAGTCTATACAATTTAAAAATTTACAATGTTATTTAATTGACTAAACAGACTGCCTCAATGACCTAAATTTATTATAGATGATTTTATTTGTATTTCCTATTGGAAACATACGCCCCAAGCGTCGTCCGCAGATGGATTGATTGCTTTGGATATGGTAGAATAGACCTTTTTATCGTGTTGTTCCTTTGCCACTCTAACTTTCTTTTCTTCCTTTCGCTTTTTTCGCATAGTATCGTATCCGTGTATTGCTTCGTATTGTAATTGTCTTAAATCATCTTGAGATAGATTTACCAGAGAACCATTTGCCTTAATAGTTTTCTGCCCTACTTTATTTACCTCTTTTGGTTCCTCTACCACCTCATAATCATCATCTGCTTGTGCCTTTACAACTTTTTTAGGTGCTTGCTTTGCTTTTTTTGCTTCCAGTGCTTTCACTCTAATTTTAGCGAGATGTGCTAATTGCTTTTCAGAAGGGGGTTTCCTGGGTTTCTTTACCTTTTCCTTTTTGGGTGCCGCCTGTGGCGGAGGGTCTAAAAATACTTCTTCATCTGGCACTATTTCTTTTACAGATAATACAGGTTCCTCATCAGCATCTTC
>TARA_R110000772_G_scaffold127773_2_pt1 | contig 12109 bp, 16 predicted proteins | sample TARA_R110000772 | Tara Oceans TARA_R110000772 (sample SAMEA4397948) | marine metagenome | biome: Polar Biome; feature: [SRF] surface water layer (ENVO:00010504); material: water (ENVO:00002006), including particulate matter (ENVO:01000060) such as... | depth 5 m | reverse complement strand
CAGACAACCGTTTTATCTTTGTATGCGTCAAATCCCTCTTGAGAAAAAGCATAGTCAGACATCCCAAGAGTACTAAGTCCAGCCCCAATAGAGCCTATTCTTAAGAAGTTTCTTCTATCAAAAATAAAATCAAGCATAATTAGCTCCAAAACGAAGGATGTGGTCTATATGAATATACACCTAAAAGTCGTCAACTAACGTTCCTACTGAGTATTCTGTTACTCTAGTTTCAAAGAAATTTTTGCACTTTTCTAGGTCAATGATCTCACTCATCCAAGGAAATGGGTTCTTAACTTCTCCGAATGGGGAGGACAATCCAAGATTCGTAAGTCTTCTATCTGCAATGTACTGAACATAGTCAATAAACATATCTGAATTAAGGCCCAAAATGCCCGTGGGAAGTACTTCTCTAGCATATGCTAGCTCAAGTTCCATAGCTGTGTCTATATGAGCCAAGGTTTCTTTCTCAAAAGCTTTTGTCCACACCTTTGGATTGTCTTCTCTGATTCTCTTTATGAGCTCTGTTCCAAACTTGATGTGCAAGCTTTCATCTCGAAGAGTGTATTGTATTTGCTCTCCAGTGCCGGGAAGTTTATTTTGTCTATTAAAAGAAAGCAACATAGCAAAGCCAGAGAAGAAGAATATCCCTTCACAGATAACATAATATGTAATGATGTTACGTAGAAACTCTCTTTTCCCTTCTATAGTATTTATATTAAAGTCTGGACGATTGATATCTATCGTGATATTCATTAGAAAGTCGTCCTTTGCTTTAATGCTTGGGATAGAACTGTATGCTTCATACACTTCGTCAATATCAAGATTAAGAGAGTCGCAAATATAAACTACTGTTAGGTTATGTAGACTCTCTTCATATGCCTGTCTGAGTATATACTGACGACATTCTGGATCTGTTACAAATTTGAAGACACTTAAAAGTAGATTGTTCGCTACTAAGGATTCTGATCCAGCAAAAAAGCCTAAACATCTCTTAACTACAAGCTTTTCGTCTTCAGAAAGAAGAGTAGATTTCCATTGTTCTATATCTTTTGCCATAGAAATCTCTGTAGGCATCCAATTATTTGCTGCCCCATCAATAAACAAATCCCAAGCCCACTTATTAACGTGAGGAAGAATCTGATTTACAACAGAAACCTTATCCGATATAATTTCCTTAGTTTTTTTCATCTTTTTTTGTTCTTTCAATTATTTGAGTTACTAGGTCTTTTACTTTTTCTAATTCCTCAGGTGTTAATTCTACTATGTATTTTAACGGAGAAGTAGAGGACTGCCTATACTCTTGGAATATCATTGACAGCTCTCGCATCCGGGATCTAAAACAGAGCAGGACTTCGGTATATCAATTATACTCTCATTATTAATGCCTGATTCAGAAATAGTTGATTTTTCTAATCTAGTTGCAGCTTTGCTTCTTAAATAGTAGGTTGTTTTTAAACCTTTCTCCCACGCATAGAGGTACATATCATTAAGATACTTTAGACTTTCGTGTTTATTATAAAGATTTAAAGACTGTCCCATGTCAATCCATTTTTGTCTTGCTGCGGCTGCCTCTATTAGGATATGAAAATCAACATCAAAAGCGTTTTTAAATTGTTCTTTCAATGAGTCATCTAGATCAACCAATGAGCTTACATCCCCATCTACGCTCTTTAAAGCATCTACTAGTGCTTGTGACCAGATACCTGATTTCTTTGCAGCTGCAACGAAATGTTCGTTTACCATTGTGAATTCTCCACTAAGAGTAGAGTACACAAAAAGAACCGAGTAGTCTGGCTCAATAGACTGGGAACATCCCTGTATATAGGAGATTGTTGCCGTAGGAGCAATAGCCATAACATTTGAATTCCTCATTCCATACTGTGAGACGAGATCCCTAACACTATCCCATTCCTCTAGAGTTTCAAATGACAATCTATCGTTAGCTACTTCTCTAGGTTTTCTTTGAGACATCAATTCGCAGAACGTATCAATAGGGAAATTCCCTTTATCCCACTCAGAGCCCCCAAAGGTTGGATAAGTTCCTCTTTCTTTAGCAAGGAGAGCAGAGGTTCTTATAGCATGAAGAGAAATAAATTCCTGCACCTTGTCGCATAGCTCAACAGCTCCTTTCGAGTCATAGAATATTCCTAGCTTATGAAGGAGATCATGAGTCCCCATAATCCCAAGACCAATAGGTCTATTTTTTATGTTAGAGTTTCTTGCTTCCTCGGTAGGATAGAAATTAATATCTATAACATTATCCAATCCTCTGACGGCAACTTCAACGGTTTCCTTTAACTTTTTCCAATCGACCGTCCTTACCTTGATATGATTTGCTAAGTTTATACTGGCTAGGTTACAGACAGCCGTTTCCCCTCTTTGTAGTACTTCTCCTTCGTGGTATGTGGTGGGTTTAGTGTGCAATAATATCTCTGTACACAGATTAGAGGAATGTACAACACCGGCATGTTTGTTTGAATATCTTATATTAGAAGGGTCTTTAAACGTGATCCAAGGATGGCCTGTTTCGAATAGGGACTTAAGACATTTTTTCCACAAGTCTTTAGCCGGGATCTTAGTAAAGCTTTTAATATCGCCTTCCTCTGCCATCTTCTTATAGTGTTTGTATAGTTTTGAGAACTTGTTTCCATATGTCTCATGTAAGTCTGGACACTCTGATGGGTCGAAAAGATACCAATCTTTTTCTTTAGAGACATGTTCCATGAACTCATCGCATACCCATAGGGCAGTATTCATATCATGGCATCTTCGACGATCATCCCCAGTGTTCTTTCTTAATTCTAGGAAGTCCTCAACATCTAAGTGCCAAATCTCTAAATATGCACAGCCAGCACCCTTTCTCTTTCCTCCTTGGTTTACTCCGATTAAAGTATCATTAAATATCTTAAGCCAAGGAACAAGACCTGAAGAGTTTCCGTTAGTTCCCTGTATATATGACCCAGAAGATCTAACAGGAGTCCAGTCAACGCCAAGGCCTCCTGCATACTTAGATAGTCTAGCCTGTCCATGAATAGTCCCAAAGATACCGTCTATGGAATCATCAACAGTACTGAGATAGCACGATGAAAGCTGGGATCTCTGTGTCCCACTATTAAATAAGGTCGGAGTAGATGGAGAGTATCTAAACTCAGACATCATTTTATATATTTCAATAGCTTTCTCTTCTTTATTTTCCTCTTTAAGACAGAGACCCATAGCTACCCGCATATAAAAAGCCTGAGGGGTCTCCATTCTTCTTTGGTCTATATGTATAAAATAGCGATCATATAGAGTTTGTATTCCGAGGTATTTGAATAACTTGTCTCTCTCTGGTGCAATATAACTGGACAGAAGATTTAGGTCGTAAGACAGTAGTTCCTCGCTTAATCTATCTACCTTAACTAATCTCTTTATATTTTTAATGAATGACTTTTTATATTGATCTTCGAAGACCTTACTATTAACACTCTCTCCAAAAACTTCTTTGTATAGATTAGTAAGAAGAAGTCTTGCTGCGACATACGCATAGCTAGGCTCTTTCTCAATCTTAGATCGAGAGGATAAGATCAATGCCTTGTCTATTTCTTGAGTTGGTATTTTATCATATAGCTGTAGACTAGCGTCTAATACTATTTCGCTAACAGACACCTCTTCTAGACCTTCACAGGCTCTTTCTGCACACTCATTAATTTTATCTAGATTTAACCCTTCTAATCTACCATTACGCTTCTTAACTGTCTTGCTATTATCGCTCATATTGGCTTAGTAAACTTTCAATGTAAATATATGTTTGGGCATTGTAACTATTTCAATTGTACACTCATAACTGCTATATGTTGATCAGATAACATAAAAAAGCTCACCCTTTTTTTCTTAAGGTGAGCTTATGTATTGTAAAAAAGCGACACTTAGATTATTCTTTTGTCTGTTCACTGCCTGTAAGGGTAAGTTAATTTTTATTATGTGAACCTAATCAAAAGAATCCTGAGTAACCAGAGCTGTGTCGCTTTAGCGAATTAGTTTCTATCGCTCTTTTTGTGTCTGGTTATCGATAGTATATACACCTAGTTAAAAGTGGTCTATTATTCTTTCTCTAACTTTTTCTTAACACAACTGCAGTAATCTTTTACAGCGGCATTATATTTTGGAAATTGTATACTAATACATCCCCTACCATAGCAAATCCTGCATTTCTTCTTGGCATTTTCTTTGGCTATATTCTCATTATAAAAATTCCCAAAGGAAAGATCTAAGTCCTTGATATTCATATACACTTCCTCAGCTAAAAATCTATAAAAAAAGGGAGCGAAGAATCGCCCCCCTTTTGTGGAACAAAATCCATTTTATTCTGTAGTTCTAATCGAATCGCCAACAATCCAACTAACGCCAATTGCGGCAATAGTATTAGCTGTTTCTTCTGGAATTCCAAAAGCATCGTTCATAATTACTACGATAACGCTAGTAAGAGCCAACCAAAAGCGACGTGATTTTAATAAGCTTTTTAACTTTTCAACCATCTGACATCTCCTTTAAAAAAAATATTAACATAGTATATTATACCTTGTTTATTGTTGTTTGTCAAGAGAATCATTAATTTTTTCTAGAGTTTCTACAATTTGCTCATGCCTTTTGTCTTGTCTTCCTTGAACATCTTCAATTATATTCTCATAATGCTGTCTTTGTATGTTAAATTGTTCTGTAAAGCTATCTTGCATTTCTCCAACCTGCTTCTGGTGGTTAGGGAAAACAACCTTAGTTGTATACCATAGATACCATCCTAACAGACCAGTAGCAGAGATGGTTCCCCAGTCAAACGCGGGCATTACGTCTCCAACTGCTACTAGCATGGGCGGTAAGAAGGCTAATATTCTCATCTTTGGTTCCGATTGCTATAAGTGAAAAAAAAAGAGAGGCAAATTTCTTTGCCCCTCTAATTAGATAGACATTACCATAAATACCTAGGTTTGTAGTCCAAGTTAGTTGGATTTCCAAGAACACCTTGATGCTGAGTAAGTTCGCCCGGGATTGCTGAAGACGGATTAGCCGCATGGTCAGTTCCACTAGATTTAAGAGTTGAAGAATTATCAACTCCAGCACTAATGTTATATCCACCAGATACAACAACAGCAGGTTCAGATGACCAACCATTATATGGGTTCCAGTCTCCTGCACGAATAGCTGTCTTATATAATCTGACACTAATCTCAGTTGCCTGATGTATAGCATCTCCCTGTGCGGAGTCACTAGCACCAAAGACCAAGGCTGTGTTAGAGGCACCGCCAATAGTCGTTGTAGCTTTCATAATGTCTGAAAACTGCGTTTGCTGATTCCAAGTAGTTCCGGCACCTCCGGCTTGGAAGTTATCAACACCAGAAACAATGGTTGTGATTGGGTTTCCTTCTCCTAGTGCGTTTGAAGAAAAACTACCAGTCTCTGCAATAGTTCCACCAGCCCGGATATTACCCTGATCGTTATCAACATTAGTTGGATAACCATTAGTGTAGCTTCCCGTAGTGGCAGGGGACGACGTAATATTAGTAATAAAATAGCTCATTTTTGTTAACCTTTTTAATATGAGCCAATATTAATCCTGTAGTTCCTAACAAGAAATAATCCTATCCAGATAACTTATACACTAAAAGTAGACAGTAGGTTAAGTGAATAAAGCCTTAAACCGAAAATATTTGACTTAATAACATTGTTATATTGGCTTTCTAGCCAAATATGACCATTGAAGATAGTTTTTATATCTGTTTTTTCTTCGATAGAAGAACATAACACTAGATTGTCGTACATATCGTCGTTATGAAATCCAGAAGCAGGAAGAACATAAGGTACTCCTAGGTCTTGCATAAGCATAGACATAGCTAGGGACTCGTTAACCGCATGAAGATTGTGTTGTAGCATCATTCTTGGTTCTGCTCCATAATCTTTACACATACGAAGGAAGGTCTTTATTTCAGATTCTATTCTAGAATACTTCCTATCCCTTACAAGATAAGGGTTAATAGGGATATCTATAAAGTCTGCAGCTGACTTTAATGAGACTAGCAGCTCGTGCTGTCTTATTTTTTGATCGGAAGTCCCATTAGGAAAATCTATCACCGTTGCAACATCTATAGTGGTTCCACTAAAATATGTCGCTACTTCTTTTAGTAGATACAGAGGGACTGCTACTCCTGAAAATCCAATAGAGATTGACTCGAAGATTTCTCTTGTCTGAATATCTATCTCATCAAAATGGGAGTTGTTATAGTTGCAAAATTCTAGATACATTATTTACTATCTCATCTACTGTTTCAAGACCTTCTTCACCTACAATATGATCACAAAAACCATATTTAATACTATCCTCCGATGACATCCACCAGTCTTCCCTTGATTCAAGCTTCCTCTTTATATGGTTTTCTACTTGAGATATCTTTTTACCTTTGAAAAATTCTCCAGTTGCTAGGCATGGATGAGTGTACATTTCATACGTCCTAGATCTTAGTATCTGATCCCATTTAGCTCCAGACATAACCTGTCTATAAGTTCCTTGAGTCGCAGTGTACCCCTCGTGAACCATCCAGTCACAATTAGGCATAGTTACCCTCTTGCCATTAGGGTGTGCTGCTTGAGGTATTAGGCTTGCCATAGAGGCTGCTATACCATATGATATTATAACAAATTTACATGAGCTATATTTTATAGCATCATATATTACCATACCTTCATACCAATCTCCACCTATGCTGAATGAGTGGAGGACAATAGGTTCCTTAGAGTCTGCTTCCAGCAACCTAAGGCTCGTCAGAAAGTGAGTAGCAGTTTTTGTCACTATCTCTGAATCTTCAGAGTCTAGAGGTAACAAAAACATTTCTCTAGTATCTCTAATGAAACCATTGAAATCTATATCGTCTTGATTTTTCTTCATTAGACAGTGCTCAGTAGAGACTTTCTTACTTCCGACATAACCTCTCTATCAACAAATAGTTTCGCAACTGCTATTCTAAATCTATATGGAGTTAAAATATCTATTGTCTCAATGCCTGCAATAGAGCCTATTGTTTTACAATGGTCCTTGAGTATCTTGAAGTTAGTATGTCCAACCCATAACTTGAAGTGGTTACTTGCCAACGACTGTTCAGTTAGTGGCATTATACCAAAGGGTGTCATTATAGTTTTTATAGAAGGAGTATTAGAGATCTCCTCTAGCTTATCCATAGTCTCAGGATCTATTTCATACCCTAAATTGGCAAGGTCTTCAAATTCCTCTAGAGCTTGGTCAATCTCATCTATCTCATCCTGATATACATCAACCCACTTTTCCCAATAAACTTCATAGTCCTTTGGGTATTCAAAAGAATTGCTCATGGCGACCTCTCTATTTTTGATCTAATCGTCTTGGGGGTTTAATCCAAAGACATTAGATGGATTGATTGCTAGTTTATCATATTCATCTTTGAAACTATCCTCAGCTTGCAACCATATCAAATACATATTATGCAAGAAAAAAATCCTATCCTGATCATCTTGAGCCCACTTACCATAGGCATCAGTGAAGTACTCCTTAAGATTACCAGAGTTAAGTAGTGACAGCAGTAATCCCAAGGTTTCAGAAGTATTATCATCTAGATTCTGAACAGACACAACGACATTAAAATCACCAGAAACCCTATTGAGTCTTATCTCTATATTTGCAGAGCAATCATCATCTAATATATAACCTACAGGCTCTGTATCGTCCTCTTTTTCAGGTTCCGGCTCTCTCTTTGAAAACAGAGATAGAATTGTTTTTAAGTATCTTATCATACTATATTATACCCCATAAATGAAGCAGGGGATCGCAGAAGTAAGAAGAATAGAACAAACGTCTATAGCTACATCTTATTTTGGTCAAAGAAGAACCATCTTTTATAGTGACTTATATCTTTTCCACTATCTAAATTAACAAGATACATCAATATCTCATCCAAGGAGCTGAATATGTGCTGATGAGGAAGCATGAAGAACAGCCAATTGGGGGCATTTCGCTTTCCTTGCTGACACCATATTAGAACTGGCTTCTTTTGACTATTAGCAACAGAGATTTCTTCATAGGTTCCACAAGCATGGATGTCTGTATCTATAGAGGCTATAATAAAATCAGATATATCAACACACCTTAAGTCAAGAGTTCTTATTACGGAATAGGAGTCTCTTATTTTAGAGTATTCCCCCTTGCTCTTGAGTTGGTCTATGTTCTTTCTAGTTCCAATATCCTCTATACCTACATCTGCAGGCTTATCACAAGGATTAAGAACTGTTACTCCCATAGTTTTTAATATAGGAGACAATCCGTTTCTCCATCCTGTTCCCCCATCGTGCACTCGATCCATTGCTCCAGCCAAATAGGTTCGCATTCCCCTTAGCTTATTCATCGTCCTGTGCTCCCAAAACCGTCGCTACCTCTATCTGTCTCATCCAAACAATCTACTGAGGATAATTCAAAATGCGGACATTCTTGGATCAATATCTGAGCGACCCTATCTCCAGACTCTATTTCATAAACCTCTTTTGTTGTATTATGTAGACAGACCTTTATATGTCCTCTATATCCTGAGTCAATTACTCCCGCATGTCTGTGAATTCCTTTTACTCCCATTGAGGACCTATCCCATATCAATCCTACATAACCTACTGGGATTTTCATAGATACTCCAGTAGAAATAAGAACTGTTGCTCCTGCTTGGATCGTTACTCTCTCTGTCGAATATAGATCATATCCAGCGTCAGAATCATTTGCTTTTGTTGGAATTTTAGCCCCATCAAATAATTTCTTAACTAATATGTTAGGTACATTAAGCATTTATTGCCTCCTTGACCTTATTAGCTGTAGAAGCCCAACTCATTTTTTGGGCAGTTTTTATTCCAGAAAGATTTATTAAGGCCTTTTCTTCTTTCCATTTTTCATATGTGATCCTTAAACCTTGAGATAACTCATCCTTTATAGCATCTAAGGACGCCCAACTACCCACATCTTCCTGCTTAAAGTATATCCCGTCTACTGCTTTCTCTAAGGCCTTTGGTTTGATCTTGTAGCTGTTCTCGTCTGTACAAAATTCTGTATGAGCAGAGTAGTCTGTAGCAACAATGGGCTTTCCGCAACTCATCATTTCTAACAATTCTAGATTCCAGCCTTCTGCCCTGCTTGGAAACAATCCGCAGCTAGTAGATCTCATTATATCAGATAGCTCCTGATGAGTATTGCATCTTGGCAGTAAACGAACTCTCTGATCTTGGCTGTAGTAATTATTCCATTGTTTATTATATTCGGGTGGAGCTACTGGGTTTTGGCACATCATCCATAGCTCTACATCTTTGTTATCTGGGAAAGCCTTCTGGAATACCTCTAGGATTATATCGTGACCTTTTCGAATCTCCCATTTACCACAGTTGAATATGACAAATTTCTCTGATGCTGCCTCTTCTCTATTATTATAAAATATAGATCTGTCAACTCCTAATGGAGCTACAAAAACATTGCTATTAGGAATCTCTTTCTTGACTATATCTGATGCCCATTTGCAAGAAGTAATTATTTTATCACATTGAGAAAGATGTAGTTTCTTCTGATTATTAAATTCATCAACCTCAAAAAAAGGAAAAGCGATTAGATCTCCTCTACCTACCCTAACAGACATATCAAACTCATGCCATATCTTCAGACATGGAGCATCTGGATCAAACATTGCGGCTCTAGAAAGCTCATTGCCAAAAATTTGACCTATTTCCTGTATTGGATTTCCTATTGGAAACAATGAGATATCAAAGAAATTTTTTAGATTAGAGATTATATTGATGGAGGCAACTCCATACCCAAGAGCATTGATAGGGGCCATTACATTAAGATTCTTCATATCTATCGTCTTCTTCCTCTAACACAACAAACCAAAATAATATGTCCATTATGTCCATTTAAATTTCCTAGAATAAAAAAGACCCGTTTTGAATATACATCTATTTAAGGTTAGGAACGGGTCAGAAACCTACATTTTCGAGCAGAGATGAAGCTCGTCTGTTTTGCCATCACTATTGTCTATAGATAAGAACAGATAACTTACTATTTAGGCGACAATAGAAACCTTAAAACGGAGTATCCTCATCAACTCCAGCTCCAACAGCAGCTCCTGCTGATACTGTCTGCTGAGAACTATTCTTACTTCCCCCATTTGGAGTCAGGTTAACATTCTCTGCAACGACAGTAAGCTTATTCCGCTTAACTCCCTCATCAGTCTCCCACGAATTCAGCTTCAAGCGTCCTTCGATCATAACATGTCGCCCTTTAGTCAAGTACTGAGACAGGGACTCTGCCTGCTTGCCCCATAGGGTAACATCAACGAAGGTCGCCTCTTCTTGGCGATCTCCATTCTTAGACCAAATTCGATTTGATGCCACACTCACATCTGTGACAGCAGTTCCATTTGGTGTTTGTCGTAGCTCGCTATCGCGAGTCACTCTTCCTGTAACGATCACTTTATTAATATCACTCATTCAATCTCTCCTTAAGCAACAGGTGTTAAAAGTCCACGGTAACGTAAAGCTTTACGCGCTAAACGTCTCGCATATGTTGTGCCATTATTCCGAATCAGTTTCCGGAATTGTCCAGCATAATCTGTATGGGCAAAAGCCTTGGTTACAGAAGATGTTGAGTATGCTCCAGTTGCAAATTTCTTCATAATTGCCCGATTAGTTCGATTAGAAAATAGAACTTCCCAATCTGTGGTTTCCTTAGTTTTCATATCCTAAAGATCCTCCTACGTAAAAAAAATATTAAACACATCAGTGGAGTGCGACTACAAACCATTAAGACTGATGTTGTTACTTTGCTTCCTTAGTAATTATATATGCAAAGTGGCGAGAGTGCCAAGAAAAAATATAAATTATATGAAAAAAGGTCACCATAAAGACGACCAGATATTCATATGCTCGATATATGTCTACTCATTTATTTAACTTCATACAAAACAATCGACATACATTGAGTATGACAAAACACAACTACTATAAGTGGAGGTAGCGGGAATCGAACCCGCGTCCTGAGATACTTTCATATTAATGTCTACATTGTTAGTCCATTGTATTCACACAACGAACAAAGTTATCCGACTTATCGGAGTCAGATGGGCGTACCATCATTTCACTTTTAGCTCAAGGAGTGAACCCTCTATCTAAGCGCGACTTAGCCCGTTACCGCTTGGGTGATAAGGCGCGGTAAGCCTCAGCAGCTACGCTGCTATTGCAAAACTATGTTCAGCAATTAAAATTGTAATCGGTTTTTATACTGGCCATCCGATTAACCAGTCAATGCAACTAATACTTCCATATTCAGTCGAATCCAGTATTACCCCCATAAATTATCTATTGATTATTTGAGAACCATTTTTATCAATGGTGAAGTTTATATTATTTTTTTTGTATTGTTTTTTAACAAACTCTTTTTCTTCTCTTGTTTTGAAAATCCCAAAGATAAAACCAGACCCTCCGGCTCCAAGCAACTTACCTCCTTGCATACCCATCCTTGTTAGGTCTTCATATAATTTACTTATAGTATCAGGACACACTAGAGAGGAAAGTTTCTTCTTCTCGTTCCAGCTTCTACTCAGGCACTCTGCTATGCTATCTATATCTGAGTCCAGAAATAAGCTATAAGCCTGACGTGAAAGATCTAAAATCTTTTTCTTGGCATCTATATTATCTGATGAGTTTATTTCGTTTGCTATCTTAAAAGACTTTCTTGTATTCCCTGTGTAAATTAAGATTGATCTTTCTATGAGGTTGTTAACAAATTCTTGACTTACTGGTAATGGTTTAACCTCAAAACTCCCCGTCTTATGTATTTCTATAGAATTCATCCCACCATAAGCAGCCCAAATTTGATCCTGTATTCCTCCGGGCTCAGCAAGTAAGACCCTTTCTACTTCAATAGCTTGTTCAGCCAGCTCTTTTTGAGAGATCTGTTTGTTTTTTAAACAATAGATAGCGTTAAGTAAGCCAACAATAAAGGAAGAAGAAGATCCAGTCCCTGTTTGTGCAGGTAGGTCTCCGGCATAATTGATTTCTACCCCTTCCTTTATGTTTAAATGTT
>TARA_R110000772_G_scaffold242989_2_pt1 | contig 12141 bp, 12 predicted proteins | sample TARA_R110000772 | Tara Oceans TARA_R110000772 (sample SAMEA4397948) | marine metagenome | biome: Polar Biome; feature: [SRF] surface water layer (ENVO:00010504); material: water (ENVO:00002006), including particulate matter (ENVO:01000060) such as... | depth 5 m | reverse complement strand
ACCGTATTGCACTGCGACAATACCTGTGGTGCTACCATCTGTGATGACTGTGCACCGAAGTGTATGAAGTGTGCCACAGAGGATGTGCCATTAAAGAAAGTGTTCGGTACAATGAGTGACTTTGTTCGTAGTGAAAAGAATATGCGGACTGTGCAGTGGATGCTCGACTGCCACTACAAATTCAAGCTTTTACCACCCGATAACTGTTATCACAAGATTAACAATTACAGACGAGCCTACGTGAAGACCGAATGTGACGTGCACGTACCAAACCACACACTAAGCTTCAGTCAGCCCGAGGACCATTGAGTACGGCAAGTTGAATGGGATATACTGATTGTAATCAATAGTCACAGCTGTTTCAGCTTCCAGTTCATTAATGAGGCAAGGAACGTTAGAACGCAACACAGTTTCAGCCTCGTTGCCGTTGTTGTACCAGATTTTAGAGGAGGTGGAGAGCACAACAGTGAGTGTACCTGACTGGAATGCATTGTCGGGAATAGTAACTATATAATCGTCGCAACAGGTACTGTAGTTCTGGGGCACATTCTTGTTACCTGTTTGGAGCCTGTCAGTAACCGTTTTGTTAATCTGCACTGAACCGATTGGGCACAGTGGGCCGGTGAGTGTTGCAATGTTGGATACTGCACCGGGGACGGACGGTCGTGACTTCACATTCACCAACTCTCCGGTAGCGTTCATAAACTGAAAAGCTTGGTAGACTTTATCGTCGTCTTTGACTTGCAGGTTGTATGCTGATGATGCGTTCGTGAGGTTAACTGTTAGGTTGGAACTCAGGGGTACGAATGAGTATTCAGCGTCATCAAAGTGAATCTGGTTGGCTGTGTTTTGACCAAGCGACATTGCCCGTAGCGACACGTTAAAGAAGCCACTGCGTGATTGTAGTGGCATTGGCAAGTTGTAGGTCAACGCAATCGTGTCACCAACACCAAACTTGATGTCAAAGCCCTCATAATCTGCAAACACTTTGTTACTCAGTGGGTTGTGTACAAAGCCACCGCTTTCCAGTGTGAGTGTGTACCGTCGCTTGCTGGTCTGCTCCAACGGCATATCCGCTCGGCCTTTGTCCTCGTAAATGTCAGCGTTGTTTAAAGTGAACATGATTTTGTGTCGTTTATTATACGTGCAGAGATTAAAATTCTAACCAAATCGTAGCCTACCGTGTCCGTGAACACGGGGATTGTATGTAGAACTGTTGCGTGTGCGGGATGTTCCACTGCGCTGGTGGGGTGGAGTTGGTGTTGGTGTTGGTCTTGGTGTTGGTGTTGGTGTCGGCTTGGGGAATGACCCATAATCAATGTATTGTCGTGGTGTTTGTTCTGTTTGTTGTTGCGTCTGTGTGTAGTACTCTTCGCCTTTGTTTGGGCCGTGTTTGATTTGAGCTCCACCCTTGATGGTTGCCAATCCATAGTCTTCAACAGCTTGTCCTATATCGCCACCTGCTTTAATGAACGGTGTGTTGCCTTCGTAAGTGAGGAAGCCAGTGGAGGATGGTTTTCCGGGTATATCACGCATTTGCTTTCCGTGTATACTCATCGTATCATACGGACCCTCTGGATGCATAAATGTGTACTGCCTGCCGTGAGCGTTGCCAGCTGATGATATCGCATCTCCTTCGTATTTGAGGTGTGTGAGCTTAGCGTCCATTGCTTCAGCCGTTCCATTGACTCTGGCTTCAGTCGCAGTGGCCAGCCTGTTCATACCACTACTGTTTCCGTGTATGGTCACGCCTTCAACGATATTCGGGTTGTTGGCGAAACGTGCCATCTGTCGTTCAGTAGTAGCACCACCCATTGAGTACCCACCTAAATGTATTTTTGAGTTTGGGTACACTCTCAGCACCTCTTCCATTGCCGCATCAGCTTCTCGGCCAGCTTTACCAAGTACACCTGAGTAATGCAAACCTGTCTGTTGTGTTGCGACTGCTTCCTTTTGCAGTGCTGTTGTAGAAGCTGGTGTGAAATGAACATACACGTGTTCGCTGTCTGATGGTACACCAGTCGTCGTCTCGCTCCCGTACACTTTGACGTGTTCGTAGTCCTTTACGTGTAACCCATTATGGTCTTCAAGGTTGTACGGCAGATGGTCAGGTGCTTCCTTCGCCATCATACTGTCACCCCATTCAGCCGCGTTATTAATCTTGGCTTCTTCGGTGGCTGAAGATGGTCTGTACTTAGGTCTCCCCAGTGATTTGGCCAGAGCCTTTTCACCTGCAATCGTTCTCTCTGGTGCCGCTAATGCACTAATGCTACGTGCCTTACCTGCCGCTGCTTCACCAACAGCTCGGCCCATTGTCGTCGTGTCCTTTGCAACAGCTGTGGCACGAGAGAAGCCCTTCATACCACCAGCGATGGCTGAACCAGCGAGCTCAGCAGGAGCAGAGGCGCTACCAGCAACCAAGTCTACTGCCATCCCCGCCAAATCACCAGGTGTCATACCAAAGTACGGTCCAGCTTTCTTTGGGGGCGGAGCTGAGTATGAATTCAATGCACTGGGGGTTCCGGCCATAGGCATATTGAATGAATTGTGTGGGGTGTATTGATTGTATTTATAAATGACTAACTATATTATTTTGGTTTTCTACAAATTAGAAACCCCTCCTGCACGATACCTTAGAATCTCACACTGGCCACACCTCCTGACACAACAATAACGGTGTCGTGCATCACCCAGTGGTCAACCGTGACGGGGATGATACCCTGTGCAGTGTCAAGCGTTGCACCAGTCTGCATAGTGGTGGATTCAAGGTACAGCCTGCACATAACGTTGAGGCCGAGAGTGTTCGTACCCGACTGCATAGGTCCAGTGCATCCAGCGTTGTTGAACGATTCCAAATCCACACCCCAGCAGAAACCAGCCTGTGAACCAGCTGCCAAACGGTTGTAGTATCTACGGTCACTCTGCCCGGGAGTATCTGGTGTGCCTGCGACAAACTTAACAGGGTCTTGACCTACATCCACGCTTGTCCGCCACTGGGCGAAAGATGTGTTGCCCGCGTTGCGAATGCCGTAGGTGTAATCAAGGTCGTGATTCGCTCCATAGATGTTATCGTTCATACCACACTCAAGAGTACGGTCACTCACGGACTGGCCAACGGCTTCAAGCAGATGACAGAAAGCTTCGGGAGCCTTGCCACCGTTGACATAGCCCTGCGCGTCATCAATATTCTCCATACGAATAGGTTCCTGTGGTACCATAAGAGAACCAACACGGTACTGAATACGCGACATGAAGTTCTTGATACGGCAAGTGAGACTGAACCTGTCGGGGCGGTTGAGGGAAGCACTGGGACGCTGGCAGGCAATCATTGACTTGACAGAGGTGAACCGAGCAGGAACAGGGAATTCACTGTTGGTCTGGCCACCCATCAGGGAGTGGGTGAAGTTTCTGTACGAGCAACTGGGGATTATGTACTGTCCGCCAGTAGCTTGGTCAAGCATTGCCTGTGCCTGTGCGCTAATCTCAACGATGTTCGCGTGGAAGGCGATGTCTTCCAGACGGTAGTTGACATCAATCTTCCACGACCCTTCGGGGGGAGTGTAGTCTGCAGGGTAAGGCGGTGAATTGAGGTCAATAGTCTTAACACTGGAGCTACCACCCGTCGGGGCACCTTGAGGAAGAGCGTCGCCTTCAGCGTCAAAGACGTTGATGTTCCAGTGAGTAGGGATGTAGTTGTTACAAGCTACAGTGTTGGCTGAAGCGAGGGTGAGGTGAAGCATCAGGTCGCTGTTGAGTGCGTGCAGAGGGAAGAGCTTGCAACAGAGCGAGCCGACCACACCAGACACGAGAGGTAGGGTGAACTTCATCTTCTGGCCATACGGGACAACTGGGCCAAGACGAGAAATCCAGCCGTTGCGCTGGTTCGCGCCGTTGTCGTATATGGCACATCTGTTGAGTGTTACGGGGTCATTTAGTCCGCCGGTCCCTGTTACCATTCTGGGAGGTACAAGGGGGCCGATGTTTGCGGTAAATGCCTTACTAAAATTGCCGAGCTGGTTGTCGTCTACATCAGTGTTGGCAATAACGACAAGCGGTGGGCTTTGTTCCTTGCTTTCGTCGTCCACTGTGATGGTGCTCAGGATGTTAAGACCTGTGTACGCGGTTCGTTTTGCTTGGAAAGCCCACTCACGACCTCCAATAAGATTGAAGGAAAAAATCCCCTCTTGCCCTACTCCGGTCACAAGCGTCTGTGCGCGGTACTGACTCCACGCCTGCGACTGGAGGCCAGTTGCACCGATACCGAGAATGGAAGAGCCTGTAAGACGAGAGGACATACTGGTCTGCAAATCAACCAGCATATTGTACAAGACGTTAGCATTCTGGATGGACTCCAGAAGGTTGGAAGAGTTGTACACTTCTTGGGTCTGGATAACAGAGTATGCGCTACCATCTACAAAGAGCTTGGCGTAGTTACGGCCGTACTGGTCCTCGTTACCTTTGGCGAAGTCACTGATTTCCTCTACGGATTGAGCAGTGGATGTGTTGACCAGAGTGAAGGACAAAAACGACTTGTTCTGGTTGAGGTAAGAGCCAGCACGGCCAGATGGCACACGGATACGGACGATTTCGCCAGGTCTTGCTGTGGAAGAAGACTCGGGTACACACTTACTCTCGTAAGCTCTTGCCGAAATGGACAAGGGATTGGGACTGTAATCCAAGCTGGAAGGGAAAGAAGACTCGCTCATATGGATTGATTAGACAGGGTACGTTGTTTTAATTGATAGAATATATATTTTTTTCGGCTTAAAATACTGTATAAAACTCAAACGAACGGCAACTGTTTCTTTTTAGCTTCGGGCAAACGGGTGCCGTGCTTGGTAGGTTCCTTTGTGGACACATACCGTTTGTCGTCGTTCGGGGTCTTCATCTTAATCGGCGGTTTAGTGGTTGTGTTTGACCAGCCTTTCATACCGATAGAACGTGAACGGCGCTGTGGCTTGTCGCTTGTCGTCTCCTTCTGCATACGCTGTTTTGTAACCGCGTCTCTGTACACTTTCTTGGCCATATTTATAACAAGCCGAGAGAATTAATTCAGCTCTTCCATAATTGCCTGTTCCTCCTTGCACTCCTCTTGTTCCTCTTCAACACTAACTTCTTCACCAAGGTCTGTCTTTGTTGCAGTGCGCTCCTTAATCTCGTCCTCCGTCAGCACACGCCCGAGCTCTTCGTCCCAGTCGCCGTGTGCGCGCTCTGCAAGCTCTTCATTCTTCTGTGAAATTGCCATATCCTGTTGGAGCTTGTATTCATCTATGTAGATGGAACCGTCTTTGGTCTTTCGTGCGTATGGGTTGAATGCTTTCAAATCAAACTCAGTAAGCCCAGTTGCTTCGTCCTTCTTTGTCATATGCGGGAACAGACGGACGAACTCAATGATACTGTAGTGCTCTACGATTTTTAACATAATATCATTGCGGTCGTTCTGCCAGAGCTTCTCTTCTTCGTCCGAAAATGGTTTAATCTTCGTCGTCATAATGAAGTCGCTGTAGTGCTTTTGAAGCATCTTGATGTAACACATCATGTTCGCATACGCCTTGTCTGCACACTCATCACCCTTTTCATCTCCATCCTCTGCCAGCTTCTCGTAAACAGGCACAGCCCATTCCAGAGGCTTACGCACCGTGTCGTCGTCGGGCTCACGAATGGCCTTCAGGTCGGCAGAGAATGATTCGGGTTTGAGTGGTTGAAGAGACATTATATAGATTTGTACGTGGTATTTTATATTTTAAGTATTTGTCGCGTTCAAGTAAATGGCAATGTGGTCGGTTGGTTTGGGTTCAATAGGTTAGCATACGCGAAGCCATCGTTAGAGATGTACTGGCTCTGTGGTGTGGCGAGGGGTATGTCCAGACAGGCGTAATGGTCGTCAATGTACGCTGGTCTGCCACGCTGATACCACTGTAACATCTCCTTACTGTTGCCGACGACACCCAGTAGCTCGGGACTGTTGTATGCTTGTTCTACGAGTATGTGGTTGCGTGGTACCACAGAGCCGTTGAAAGGAAGTGCCTCACCTTCGTTGAAGTTAGGCGTGACTTCCAGTGTGTTGACTGCTCCGGGTAAATAGGAGTAGAGCGACACGTGAACACCCGGACTGTTGCGAAGCTTTTGCGGTAGCAAGCCGTTGTACTGGTATTGTGGAGCTGACATCGTTTTATTGTTATCCAAGATTATTATTATCTTGTAGTAAGGATAAATAATAGAACACGCAAGAATACACAATGTTTGCTAATCCGTCTCAAGCCGTAAACGTCCAGCGTCAATCCAACCAGTTCTTGCTACCCTCCCAGTGGCAGAGTGAGGTTGATACAATGAGTGTGTACCCGTCTGTTAACGCCGCATCAAACGAGAGCATTGCTTCGCTTGGTGCGATGTTCGGTCAAAGCGCTCCCAACCAGCCCAGCCGTGCCAACAACGACCCGCTGAGCCAAACCCTTCGTGTGGACAGGCCTATGCTTGATACGTTCAAAGCATCAGCACACCAGAATCCTTTTCCTGTGCCAAGTCGTGATGCCACTGACTTTGATGAGGTGCTGTTCACTGGTGGTAACACAGACTTCCTTATGGATACTGACGAGGCTATGGATATGCCCGCGAGAACAAATGTCACTCCTGCGGTTGAAACAGGGCTGAACGCACACGTCAGTCCGTTGTTTATGGGTGGTGATAATATGGAGAGGTCGGCTGTTGTACCCAGAAAGAAAGATACTGTTAATGGTATCACAATACCTGAATCTATGGATTACAGACGGTTTCGGGTGGATGAACGTGAGTGATAAAATGCCCAAATAATGGTGGCATTTATTTATGATATTATGACACAAAAGTGATGGAATGACAATGAAATGGACACAATGGACAATTGGCTGTGTCCACCGAGTCAGGCGCTCATCGGGTGCTCACCACTGGTTTACAGGTGTTTTACCGCTGACGTGTTTTTGGACAAAATGACGAAAATGGAGTGTCCTGTGCTTAGTGGTGGGCTTACGCTGAGTTAGAGGTGTTTTACCTATAAACTACTAAATGGACAAAATATAGGGTCTTTTTTACAAAACTATTTCAAATCTGGGCATTTACCTAAATAATGCTCAGGTTTTAAATAGTTTCGGCCGTTTTCACTGTCCGTTGTGTCCATTTCACCAATCACAGGCAAACCCCCCATCAATCAGTGGTGAGCGCCCGATGACAGGTGGACACTCGCCCTGTGTCCTCGCTGTCCTGAGTGTCCATTTCCCGTGGCATTTATTATCTGTCATACACAATAAATGCAAGCCATACCAAAAGACCTCGCCAAGAAGCTACCCATCAGTGCGGATGCAAAGAAGAAGAGGTATTCAGCAGAGAAGATTGCATGCTTTCGTCGGTGTATGAAGAAGGTCGGTGTGAAGGCACAGAAGGAATGCCTCAAGAAGTGTATGACCGACAAGAAGAAGGAGGTCAAGAGTACAGACAAAATCAAGCAACAGAAAGAGAAGTCCAAAGACAAAACCACTGCCAAGCCTGAGCGTCGCAGTGGCGGAAGAGGCGGTGGTGGTGGTGGTGGTGGCAAAGGTGGTGGTGCACCGCGCGTGCGACAGCCTCCCATTGTGCCGACACAGCCGACTGGACAACGCACGATGCAACCCCCGCCACTCGTGACCCTGAAATCCAAACAGCCAACCGAACCAAAGATACCAGCCCCTGTCATCCGTGTGCCCGACTGGAGCAAAAGAAAGAAGCCGAGTGCGAAAGACCTGCAACGTATGGAAGACGAAGTGTTCGCGCGGTATGGTGGACCTGCCCCAGCCGTACCTGCTGGTGGTGTTGCACCAGCGAATCCGTTCCGCCCCACGCAAAGTCTGGACACCAATATGAAAGACGGTACACCCATCCCACAGGTGCCTTTACCACCATCACCAGCAGATGTACGTATGGGTATGGCGTCACGATCACCAACACCAGTACGAACACCATCACCACCAGATGTACGTATGGGTACACCACTTCCCGCCAGCGATTACGGTACGGACGACGAAGTAACCAACATTACAACGCCAGCTCCACGCGACGACTCACCATCCGTCGCCAACGTGTTCTTCGTTCATCCTACATCGCGCGGTAGACCCAAGCGACAACAGAGGACTGCCAATGCGCGTGCACAACAGCTCGCCCAAGCCAATGTGAACGTGGCACTCGGTGCAGGCACACCCGCACAAGAGGCACTCGTTGACAGCTCAATCGTTAACCAACAGCGTCACAATATGATTAGTGCCACCCGAGAGCTGATGTCTTCCATACCTGCCGACAGAGCCTCACCACCAGCGCAACCACACTCCCTGCAATCGTCACCCGTACAATCACACCCAGAGATGACACAAATACCGGGTGCTCGGTCGTCTACATCCGCCTATCAAGGACACAATGTGGATGAAGATGAACCTGAAGCACTGGAAATGGTATTGGCCAGAAGTATGGCAGAGATTACAGACGGACAAGTCGCAGGTACAACACCAGCTCGCGTCACGTTGAAAGAAGAGCTCCAAGACTTCAACAGCCGTCGTCGCAACACCGTAGCAGGCACACAGCAGAGTGCGCGTGATGCAACTGTTGAACAGCGTCGCAGGCAAAACACACACACTCGGGCGATGGCTAATGCCCGAAGAGTCGCACAAGAGAAGGCAGATGAACTGTCGCAAGGGGCATTCAATCTGGCACGGGCTAAAGCAACTGTCAGGGCAGTAGATAATCAACTCACCGCAGACAATCTGCAACGTGCACAGCAAGCGGTCAGGGTGGCAGATGCACAAATACAAGCACGACAAGCGGCCGATGTTGTCACTGCGCGAATCAAAGACACCCAGCTCCAGACACAGGCGAGCATCGCACAAACACTGGGTGGTCGCAAAGAACAAGACATTTTGGCTGAGTATTCCGCCAGTGTAAGGAACAAAGCTCACAGAGGGTTCAGCAAACGACCAGATTCTTTAGAAAACGTGGATGCCTTGTTAACTAACTTTGCACGAACACCAACACCACCATCCCAATCAAGAGGTTCTTTAGATGATGACTGGATAGGTGACTGGGACGGAACACCATCCCCTGCGTCAACAGAGCCGTACGTTCATAGAGGAGACACTCCATCACCGACAACGATGACGCAAACAATGCTGAAGAGAGAGAAATTTAGAGACTTTGCCAAGGAAGAGCGTGCAAAATTAACGAGTAGGTATGTCACTGTACCAGCGATTCGCTATATCGGCAACAGTCGTGTTGTTGGTAATGGCGCTGGCAATGGTGCTGGTGCTGTTGATAGAGGCGACTATATTAGTAACACGAGCAACCATCAAGAGGAGGAGAAGGAAGAATATGACCAACAAGAGTTCAAGTCGGCTGAATAGTCAATCAACAATCACTTCGTTGGGGTCAATGAACCCCTCCAGCTTGTTGAAGTTGCGATAGAACTCCAAATTATTCAAATCAACATTGATAGTATCGTGACGGTCTTTGAAACAGAACTCACACAACTGCACAAATCTATCCTTCGGTATGTCCAACAGTTCATCAAACAGTATCTTGTTCTCGTTCTTTGTACACTTGAAGAAGCACAGGTGACTGAACGTAGCCCGCACAGCTTTCGGTATCGTTGTTAATCGCTGTACACAGTTGAGTATAGACAGCCTGAGATGTCTTCTGTTGAAGGCCAGCCTTTTGAATACGCGCTCGAGCTCGCCGTAGCACTTCAGCTCACTCGCTAAGTCATCTATGAACAGCAGGCTATTCTTCGGTTCATCCTCACTGGCATTCTCTTCTAACTTCATTTCAATGTCATACAGGTTCTCAAGTGTGAACTCATTGTATACGTTATCTTCTGGCAGGCTTTCAAACGGATTGACTTTCAATGACGCAATTGACCCCTTAGGCATCATGACGTATATCTCGTCAAACACTCTGTAGTATCCTCTATGGCCTTTCTGCTTCTCCGCGATGAGGTTGATGGCAAGGCTCGTCTTGCCACTTCCGGGTCTACCAACGAAGGCCCAATGAAATGACTTGGATGGGAAGTTGGTGGGTACTCCCTTGAACTGAACATCGCACTTGACAGCAGGTACTTTGATAGCGAATTCTTCGTTTTGTATTTCATTCATTTTGCTGTTTCTATTAGGTTAGATATTAATCTTCAACAAGCCACCACCATTGGCGACGCACGTACACTGGTGTTTACGTATGTTCTGTTTGGATGTTAGCTCGTTGCAATATTCACACATCACCTTGACGCCTTTCCACTTCGCATTCAGCTCTTTCTTTCTGTCAGGGTTCAAAACACTCCATTTCTCATTTTGTTTTTTGACCTTGTCTTTGTTAGCAGCATAATATTGTTCAGCATATTTTTTCGTCTTGTCTTTGTTTGCAACTTTCCATTTGTGTGCACATTCATCATTCATCTCCTTCCTGCTCTCCACCGTATGCAAAGGCACATTCCTGTTCACACACAAATCACCATACAGCTCCTTGTACTTGTAATACCAATATGACTCTCTCATCAACAGAGCATGCTTTGTCTCACATTCGTAATGTTCAATGGTGTGGTACTCATAGTCATCCACCGCCAGTATGTCATAGCTACCACAATTGTTTCCCTTCCCTTCTTTCCATCTCTTGTAATCACACCTGTGTTTGCTCATACGACTGCTCAACCGTGTCTCCGCTGTACTCCCCACATACCGCTTGCCAGTCTTGTTACATACCACCTCGTAAATTTTGCCGTTCTTGAAGTCTTTCATTGCGAATCGAACAATGATATGATATCCATATGAATGTTATATGTTTTTATATTAAACGAATTTCAACCCACGAACCGATGGGTTCACTGGCTTGGCACGTGCCTTGGCTTTCTTCTCTTTGAGCATCTTCTTGTAGTCGGAGTACACTTGTGCCAACAAAACGTCATCGTCGCTGTCACTGTCGCTATCGACGTACACAATCTCCTTGGGAGGCTTTTCGGCCTTGGGCTTCTTCTTGACGGAGACGAGGGTGGACTGCTTCTTAGGTTTAGGCGCGCTCTTCTTTGCCTTGGTTGGAGGAGGTGTCGGTATAGGAGCGGGGACAGCAACATCAATCACAGGTATGTCTTCGGGCTCTTTCAATACAGGGTCACTTTTTTCCTCAATAGGTGTGAGCTTGAGTGTGGGTGGGTCAGCCTTCTTAGCAACAGCCTTCTTCTTGCGAGGTGCACGCTTCTTCTTCGGCGGAGTCTTAGGTGCTTCAAAGTCATTCTCAGTCGGCAGTTCAGGTACAGGCTCAGGTGCAGGTGCAGGTGCAGGCTCCTCTGGTACAGGTACAGCCTCAGCCTCTGCCACCACCGCCTTCGCCTTGTCCAGCTTCTTCTGCTTCATACGAGCAATTCTTTTTTCTTGAGCTTTTGCGAATGCTTGCTTCTGCTTCTCAGTGCGTGGTTTCTTCACTTTCACTTGCTTTGTAATACTCTCCTTTTCAACAACGGGTTCAACAACGGGTTCGGGTTCTTCGGGTGTTTGCATATGGTAGGATGGAAGAGATGTGATGTGTATTTACTAACCAAGATATTATATTCATATCAAATTACAAAACGCACAAAATCATGACATCCCCCCGATACAAGAACGTCACCCTAACTGAAGACCAACTGCCCTTCCCCAATGCCGTGAACAACTACAAGTGCGCAGGGTTCAAGAAGTACAAGCAGTTTGATTTACGCGAACAGTTAGACTACTGTTTCACCGAACCAAAGACGCCCATACAATACGCCACCGCTCTTAATTTCCCTGTAAATAACAACACGCACTTGCTGGAGTTGTTCAGCACACAAGAAAATATTGACAGCATTATAAATGAGCAAAGCGGTACCGAACCAACTGGCAAATGCACAGCCACAGACAGCGATGTCCATTGCTGATATCATTACCCAGACCAGCCATCAGGTGCTACTGTTTTCCAGTCAAGGCCAAGGCAGGCAGAAGGAGGTTGGCTTCACACAGGGACAATCAAACAGGAGCCAAGCATCCATCAACGACACCGGTATTTGCCAGTATAACTTTTTGAACGTGCAGGCAATGAACGGCTACGACCTGTTCGGTACCATCGTGGAGTGCGACATAGACTACTCCT
>TARA_R110000772_G_scaffold86_2_pt1 | contig 12149 bp, 8 predicted proteins | sample TARA_R110000772 | Tara Oceans TARA_R110000772 (sample SAMEA4397948) | marine metagenome | biome: Polar Biome; feature: [SRF] surface water layer (ENVO:00010504); material: water (ENVO:00002006), including particulate matter (ENVO:01000060) such as... | depth 5 m | reverse complement strand
ATTCTATTGTGGGTCAATTGTATGCTCCTCCGTTTACTCCTCCACCAACTTCACCGTTTGCTCTCTTTTCATTGACCAGTTTAGTAGCCTCGTTGATAATTCCAACTATATCTCTAGCTATAGCTTCTTTTGTGTTTATATCGTCTAACAGTATATCCCTTTCAAACCCTGCCATAGTAACGTTAAGATAATCCTTGCCGTCTATTTTTACTTTTTTAGTTTTCGCATCACCTAATCCGTACTCTGATATATTCCTTTTTAAAGTTTTACTCATTGCGCCAACAATAGCATCGTCGATAGCCTTTATTACCGTTCCAGGCAGGTTCCATCTTGTAGTTGATCCGAAACTCTCCTGAAAAGATGAAAGAATACTTTCCCCAGAAGGTAGCTCCGTTGTATTCGTCATCAATGGCAGGGGTGTTCTTGCAACAGTAATATCTATTCCTCCTGCACGTTTTTCACCTAATGTTATATTTTGTGATTTTATTAACTCACGAACTCTACTACGACTAAATCCTTTTTTCCCAGGAGTTAAAATATCAATCAACGACATAACATCATCTTCAGTAGATATGTTAATAATACTTTCATCTACATCTGGTGTATTTGGATCGTCAGCAATACCGCTATCAGAAATTCTATCGATAATAAGATCATCTAGACCCCCGCCTCTTTTCACTATAATTCTTTCTTCTTCAATATTAATAGCTCGAATCCTGTCTTCCGGAGTTGTCGCTTCTGCATTTCTTGAATCGACTAATCTTTTTATTATAGATTTAGATTTAGCTGTGTTTGGATTAGTAAATATGTCATTTATTTCGCTAATATATCCCGCATCATTAATATCTTTAGTTTCGGTGCCAGAAGTTGTCGCATTATCCTGTTGTCCAGGCATGCCCTTGGTATTTTTTGTAGACTGACCTAGCTGAGTTAAAAATTCTCTTTCAACCATTCCTGCAGCAACATTCCTTTGTTCTTCAGTCAAATCTGGGAAGGTCGGCGGCGTGTCCGTTGCAACTATTCTTAAAAATTTAGATAGATCAGTACCTCCTTTTTCCCTAAACTCCTTCTCTGTTTGAGCAATAATATACTTCCCTGGTCCTGCTTTGGACCTTTGTTCCAACGCGTTAGCAACAGATAAATCACTGCTAAGGACAACGGCTACAGTATCTTCCATCAATAAATCAAAAGCTTTTTTGCCGTCTGTGGTGTTTAAATATTCATCCATCTGTTGCGCCCCCTCTCTGGTCATGACAACTCCTCCACCATCCGATGTAGTATAGCCAGATATCTTTGATGTAATAAAAGTACCAATATTTGCATTTGACTTTTTTACTAAAGAAGCTATATCGTATTTGTTGCCATCATCTTGATAAGTCTGCCAAAGTGGCATTGACGAAGCAGGTTTATACTTATGTCTTTCGGTATCAAAATCCGGCATTGTCTTAGTGCCATTTTCATCGACGTTCATCGTTACTAAAAACTCCTCACCACTAGGAGAGGAATAAGGCACGGCATTTTTTAATACATTATCCCCGAATACATTGAGACTTATGTATGTCTCCGTTCCAGAAGCTATTTTTATACCATCCTCACCAAGTTTTTGTCTTGCCTGCTGTTCTATGTAATTTTCTTCCCAGTGCTTAGCCGCGATACCTGATTTGATTATGCTGTCTCTTGAAGTCTGCATATAAGCCTGGTAGTCAGCGAGCTTCCTTTTCCCTATTTTCACATCCTTATAAAACTGCAAAACATCTCTTTTTATGTTATCTGCCTGCATTAAAACAGTCTGTTGTACTGTCTGACTACTATAAGCTTCAGCTTTAGCTAATTGAGTAAGGATATCATCAGTCTCTGCCTGTATTTTCTTTTTTTTAGTTTCACGATCAGTAGCAACCTTTTTTACGGCTGTAGTGATCTTATCTGCTTCTGCTGAGAAGTCTATCTGGGAATCCTTTTGCCCAGCATAGGTTTGATAGTCTGCAACAGTTTCTTTTCTAGTAAATTCGTTTGCCATAGTATTATCTATTTTATAGGGAGTCTACGTATGACATTCCAAGGGGAGATCCTTTGATGTCAGCAATCATATTTTGGAGCCTTTCTATCTCCAAATTCTTTGCGGCTAAGGCATCCTGTGCGATTATAGCGTTCTTTTCTCGATTCCCAAATAGAGGTATCAAATCAGCTGATGATGTCCCTATACCCGCTAATCCAGATACCCCTTGTGAAAATGCTGCGGCAGAATTTGTGGCTGCGTCTCTTGCTCGAAGCCCAAAGTCTTTTGCCTCACCTAGATCCATACGTTTTAAATCTTGATTGATAGCAGAGGCGGAGTCAGTTTTCATTTTAGCATTAGCCTCCAAGTCTTTCTGTAGCAATAGACGAGTGTTCTCTGCGCCTGCATTTGCGGATTGCTGCACTGCGCCTAAGCCGGCAGCTAAATTCCTGGCGTCTCCCTCTTGCAGAGCCTGAATGTTTTGTGTCTGCGCCTGAAGGTTGTTATCAAAGGCTGCATCATACGCTTCCGTAGAGACATTTAATCCTGCATAAAGGTCTTTCTCGGCTTTCTTCCTGGCGTTAGCCATAAATTCTTTAGAGCGGGCTATCGCCTCTTCTTCTAGCCTAGACTGTTTAACCGATTGAGCAAAAGATACTACTGAACCTGCTGCCTGCGCTCCTACTCCAATTGCTGCTGCTGTTTCTAATCCCATTATAAAGTTTTTATTAGTTCTGTTATAGATGTACTGCCCTGTTTATAGCCTAAATTTTTATAAATATTTATTAGAGGCTGGCTTGTATTGTTTGCGTACATATATTTTTTTTTTAATCCTCTTGCGTATTCTGTAATAGTATTAATCAAAAATTCTATTGCTTCTTTTCTATTAGTTCTATCGGTATAATTTATATTAGAAATAATCCAATCACACCATGCAACGCTTGAATTGGTATCGTACAGAAACCCTGCTACAATTGCGGTATCACCATCGTAAACGATATATCCGCCTGTACCATTATTTGGCAAAAATTCTCTTGACGGAGGGCTGGTCCAATTCCACTCTTTCCACCACTTACATAAAATGTCTTCGTAATCCTCTTCTTTTAATGGTCGTATATCCAAATTCATGCTACAAATATAACGAAATTCTATGGATAACTTTTCATGACGCTGCTGCCTACGGAGTACATTTCAACGGGGCTTGTTGAATCGTTTTCTAGCTTAAATTGCAAATAATATCCTCTCGCACCATGGGACTCGGCCTGGCTATTTTTTATAGACATAATATATTTCCCTACCGTGGGGACTGTGTCTGTTACATTAACTGTAACGCTTAAAGGGCCTACGGCTGTAATCGCTCCGGCTAAGACAGGAGCTGTAGTCGCTGTCCCTGCGCCGTCTAAAGTTACAGCGTATATTAAGTCCCCTATACTAACGATAGACCCAGGGAAGACGGTAAACTCGATTAAGGTGGCTGCTGCCGCTCCTGTGACTGCGCTACATATACCGATACCGTTGGCTGAGCGCATCGACCAGTTTACTGTGCCGACATTTGTTCTGATAAAACTAAACCACTCGCCTTCTTTCTGCTCAAAGTATGTCTCTAGCATAGACCCAGGGCGACCATCCGTAAGGTCGGTAGTTAGTTCCGTACATGCCCATCTCGCTTCGTTGGTGTCTGCAACAGTAGTAGTAGACTCATACGATAAGGTCTTAAACAGCTTAATGCTTACTGAGGGCTTCGGATTAAATACGCTTGTAATAGTAGAGCTATATGTCGCTCCATAATAGCTGTTGCGTGTCTCATTAGTATTATGCCTCCATAGGTTGCCTGAGCTAAAGCTATAGAAATAACTATTCATTCCGATCATATAGTCAGGGAAGTAAGAGTAGAAAGAAGGCCACCCACCAATCGACTGGCCCTCCATCCTTCCTGTTGAATCTGTATTATATGATAATGTATAGTTTGGCATTACTTTTTATTTTTATATTAATATCACGCACAATGAACAGCGTCTCCACAGGAATATGCCGTAGCGCTATATAACGTAGCGTCTGCTGTGCCTCCTGAATTTATGTTTGTTACCGTACCACAGTATATCAATCCAGCACCGGGAGTACCCACCTGGTATTGGACAACATCTCCTAACGCGAAGGGGAAGCTGTTAGCCACCGTGTACGTTGACGCGGTATCACAGTCGTCAATGGTGTAGTTTGCAGTACACCCTCCTACTGATACCACGACACCACTCCTCACGCCTATATATGTGCTGTTGCCTATGATATAATATTGTATTACGGTGGTGTCATTCAAGTATACGCTTCCGTTAACATCTTCAAATACCCAATTGCCTATCTCCGGAGTGGTATTGGTAGCCACCGTAAACGGCACCGTTGTACCGGTAGCGTTTTGTATGAAGTAATATGAGGTGGTAGCTGCCGCACAGGTGATCGTAGACTGCGCTACAGAGGCGCTAAACGTCGGCAGAGAGGTAGGGCATCCTATCTCCCACGCAAACGAGGTGCTACATAATGGAGCATATACTTTTAAGTTGATATTGGTAGGTGTCACTGATGCTTTAGGAACAACCAAAGTAAATACCGGAGAGGGTATAGTGCTTGCATCAGAGCTGTACCCCACCTGGTTGTCTACCACCGTCATACCTTGATAGGTACCTTGAGCGGTGTAGTTCCCTGAAATCAAGGAGTAGTTCTGAGGCTTGTCTCCTTGGACACAGGAACCCCCAGGAGTGTTGGTATAGCTGCCTACCAAAGCGGCGTTCTGGTTACCTACATACGTCGGCAGTCCGGACGCCTGGTTTAAGATGCCTGCGTAGTCTACGGTTGCTCCAGCTCCATCCAGCAGGACCACTCCGTTATGGTTGTTTTTAGCAGTCAGCCTGTTATATATGACACCATCATAGGTGGTCAAGACACCGTCAGGCACGGAAGTCCCCATATAGAAATATAAGACCACAGCACCCGTGGTATTGTCTAGGTCGATGTCAGAATTAAATATCCCGTTTCCGGCAATAGCCGACAGAGACACCCCTGATCCACACTGCACCGAACAGGCAGTACATGCCTGTGCATTTAGCAAAACACCGTTTAGCTGCCTTCTAACTGTCTGACCCTGAGAGTAATACCCGTCAGGAGCTAATGTTGTTAAAGTTGCATCTGTATATAAAGATGATGCCTGTGAAAAACTCGTTCCATCAAAACAATACGTTCCTATTGATGCCATAATATTATATTTAACAAATTACTAGTTCGGTTACTATTCCGCTATTTCCTATTCTTATATACTTATTAGCCTCGGACTTATAATATCCCGATGGCAGCGGAACCGCCTGGCTACTAACGCATATTGGAGAAGAGTATACAAAGCTACCGACTACTGGATAGACTCCTGTGCCTGTATGGTAATAGGTATTAACCAATGGCTGGTTACAAATTATAGAAGAGTCTTGCTGAATGTTACTGCAATTAAAAGATACACAAGCAATAGTGCAGTCACAACATGCTGCAGCCGAATCAGAAGCGTCATAACAGAATGTCTGACATGACGTAATCCTATAGTCATAGATTAAATACAGATACTGATTTCCAGCAGGTAACGACAACGATGAAATTTTAGCCTGGTATAACCCCGTTGATGGGTTAGTAACACTTCCGTTTGCAATCGTTGTTGACGCCGCTAATAATGAAGATATATCTGCCTGATTGTTAGCATATAAGGTGCTGCTGGATAAGTATTTAAAATTATCTTGTGGATACTTCCACTCGTAATCATCAAAATTTATTTTGTTAGACCTCATGGTTAAGTCCACTCCGCTCAAAGGAAACACCCCTAAAGACCGGACTCCCACCTGGGCATCGTAAGTAGATGCAATAAGGTTGGAGTTTCCAAACTTACATAAGTCGCTATCTACAGGGCTTATATTGTTTGAATTCTCCCAAAAATATTCTGCATGAATATATTTGTTGGCGTTAGTCTCTGAATTGATAACTACTTTTACAACTGTAATCTCTGACTGATCCGGGCAGCTGTAGCTTACAACAAATGTTGAAGCCACATTGACGGCAGTCACCGTAACCACTGCGTTGTTTGGAGTATTTAATGTTTTAGACCAGTTGTATGTTCCTGTTCCCGTGAGGGTGCCGCTTGTTACAGAAGTTCCGTTCCATGCTACAGTAATTGTAATTGATCCTATACTGACGATATATCCTATCGGAACACTACCTATCACATTTCCGTAATCTACGGTAGAAGAGAAAGATTCTCCGGAAGGCAGGGCAGACTTACTAATCTGCGCCCCGCAAGCAACAATCTGAGTAGGCATCGGAACAGGCGTTTGGTTCATCGACAACACATACTCATTCATATAAGGGTCGAAAGCCCCGAGCTTTTGATTATTTAAATTATCATAAAACTCCTCTCTAAACCAAGACCTCATGCCTGACTCAGAGATAACAAATAATTGATCGCTCTGTCCGCCCTTGCTTTCTCCTGTTAATCTTAATACCGCGCCTCTTTTAGAGTCTGTAAAATACACGTTGTCGCCATGGGAGATAAAGCTCTCTGGGTTAAAGCTGACTCCATACTCTTCAAGGCGAGCTATCTGTGTTCCTAATATCTCAGGGATAGATGTTATAGCACCGCCGCCAACAGAGTCAGATAATAAATTCTTACTTAACAGAACATAAGATATTCTGTCTTCCTGTAAAATCAGCACATCGGTCTTTCTTGAGTGCAGCTTCTGTATAGGGCCGTAGGATGTCTCTAGGTCTTTGAAATTTACTAAACCTAAGTTAAACTCATTTAAGTTGTTTATTCCTGAGTTGCTGCTATAAACACCACTATAGGTGAGTCCTTCAAATCTATCTGCTTCTTTATAGTCCTGGTTAGATACCGCCAGCACCCTCTCTCCTAGCTGAAAGCTTTTAGCCGCCAGCTGGTCTTTTATCTTATAGCTCTCTACGCCATTTCCAAAAGTATATACGTCTGCAAAATCTAAATTAACGATAGCATCCTGAGTGCTTGTCTGGTCTTGGTCTCCAAGGTCGATGTCTGTCCCTGAAAGGTGGTTTCCGTTAGCGTCTATATCAAACATCTGACTTGAGTCGTAATATAAATCTGGATTTGCATCTTGAGGGTCAGACTCAAATACCATTAAAGTATTTGCTCTAAGTATTTTAATATCCACCTCAATAGTAGACTCCTGATCCGGGAAACACCCTGGGATACCACTGTTTACACCAAAATATAAAGGTGAGGTAGCATCTCCCGGGATAGCCTGAGCGAATCCTATTCCTATTTTATGTATCGCACATGTAACATTCCCCGCAAAATTATATGGTACAGAAGGTACAGGAACGGTCGGAGTTGTATATGCGGAATAATAGACTCCTCCATCCGGAACTCCTCCAAGGTCTCCCGGAGAAGCGGTGGTAACATTTATATTATCTCCGTCATACCATTTTTTAAAATCGGTATAATCCTGACTTGAAATATAAGTTTGCTCCCAGAGCCACTCTTTTGCGTTACATCCAATTATCCGATTTTCTCTACTTGCTCTGATAGAAATTCTAATAACAGACGACTCAGGGATGGTGTAGTTTGTTGTTCCTGTTATGACCCCTGCTGTATATTGAGTGGTGAAACATGGGTACCCGATACTTCTTTGTGCTGTTTGCCCTGATCCCGCGCATCCAGCCTGTATGCTAGAAGCCTCCTGGTTTCCTTCCTCTATGACCGAATCGTCAGGGATAGAAATATTAAAGTTCTGATTTTTAACATTCATATATAGCCCTGCCAGCTGACTGGTGTCTGCAAAGCCCGGCTCTCCGGCATCTGCTAAAAAGTCAGACGACTCTGCTGTCACGTCCAAAACATTTACTTTCTCTACCCTGGTCAATGCTCCGCTAACATCTGCTTTAACGATTAACGTCTCTCCTTTTATTACCTTGTTTGCATTATCTCCTTCTAACTTAAAGAACACCATATTATCACTAGGCCTCACATAATAGAAGTTGCTAAAAATAGTATTGTATGTGCCTAAACTCGGTTTAAGAACAAACTTATATTTCTTTGCCCAATAGGGGGCTATACTGCTTATTTGAACCTGAATAGAGTTTATATTGACAGAGTCTTTAGGCTCTATATATACAGTATTATACTCTGACACTAAGACCGTAGAAGACCTCGCGTAATCATCCATGTAAACAATTCCAGCCTCATAATCTCTATTGCTATGTAGGCTGCTTGTGTCATTATCTGAGGAGAAAAAAGCATCCCCTGAGACAAATCTAAAAAACTCAAACATATTTGAGGTAACGGCTCCGTCAATATTTTGATACTGCATAGCAATAAGCTGTATCTCAAAAGTGTTTGACCCTGGAGTAACTCCTGTTAAAGCAAATCCCTGTTGCGCCGTGGCATCTGTGATGCTGCTATTGAATTTCGTAAACACACAAGAGTATGCCGGAGGCGTCAGCGTGTTATTAAATATATCGGTTAACGAGCTGCCTAAATCAGCGGTGGCTAAAGGCTCATACCTGCCGTCTGCTAAAGTTCCTGTTCCTATAGCCTCTTCAAATTGAGAAGAAATCAGAAAATCGTAAACAGTAGTATAGTTCTGGTCTAAGGTTATGGTGATAGATAATGAAAACTCAGGAGTGCTAAAATCTTCATTAGATATATAGCATGCCGTGGTGGTGGTGCCTGTTATTTTAGAGCTTTCTATATTAAAGCCCATAGTTATTACGGCTCCAGTTAATAATTTACCTACAAGATCGGTGAAGTCAAATGTTATCTTAGAGTTAGCTATAGCCTCTGTAGTCCCTGAAAGGGTGTATGAAACCCCATTCCCAGGCGCACCTGCGGGGAGGGATTTAAGGTCAACAGACGAAGGTATATATGTGGTTGCGTAGTCTAAAGAAATATTTGACCCCGTAACGCTGCCTCTTTTAAAGTCATATCCATCTGTGAAATTTCCATAGATCAGTCTATTGCTCATTATCGTTTGAGCCTTCGCTAGACGGGGGACATTGTCATACTGCCTTAGAAGCTCATCGCTGCCTAGGGTAGTATATATCTTGCTGTTGGTGAAAGAATAGGTCTTAGTGGTGTTATCAGCCCACCCATAGTCTTCTTTTTTAAACCGTTCTATTACAAAAATAATGTTAGAGCCTGTCTCTTTATATAGCAGGTCTATCTCACTAACCAGACTACTTCCGGTGCTGAAGCCTATAATCGCACCATTATAGCGATTAACCATTCCTGTATTTAGATAGTTTCTTGTATCAAAATTAAATTCGCTTGCTGAAAAAGCAGGCTTAGTAAATAGAGACGTGGCACTATATTGGTTGTCTAAATACCTATACCTGTAGGCGAAAGATATAAACCTCTCTTCCATGTAGTTCTCGTTACCCGGTAAGGTCACTAATTCTACTGTAGGAACAGTCAGCGGAACATTGCTGCCCACGGTATCTTCAAAGCCCGGGGGCTTTACGATAACGCTTATAGACTCTTCTGTAAATTGGTCTACGTTTGCTACGGGGGCTACATAATTTCTGGTAACATTTATTACGCGAGGGGGGTTAACATCATCGGTAAAAAACAATAGCGTAGCATCTACTAAATCTATACCTGTTATTAGATAATTAGGGTCAAAATTTAAAACTGATGTTGAGACCACATGGTATTGAAGAACCTGACTTGTGGTGTTAAAAGAAATTATGAGGTCTACCTTGCCTCCTGGAGCAACTGTATTTGCTGAGTCATGGACAAACCAATAGATGGTCTCTCTGGCGCCATCTTCGTAGGCTCCTATGCACTTTGTCGCAGCCGATAACGCAGACCCCCCATATTCTAGGGTGGTCAAACGATCGTTGCCTTTAGAATTCTCAACAGCCCCTACTTCCGTAGACTCTGTGGCCCCTAACCTAATATTTAAAGCATCGATATATTCACCGGGAGGAAGAAGTCTCTCATCCACGGATTTATTCATCCTACCTACAATAAAATTTGTTGTAACTATTGGCATGCTATTTTATCCATTTATTCTGACCTCTCATATTCATCAAGAGTCTGCCAGGGTGTATATTACTTAGTCTTATTTTCGCATTCCTCAATAGAGAAGACTTGTCTTTTCTTGACCTATTAACAACATATTCTGTTATCCCCACTCTAGTGTTTAAAATAGAGTATTTTATATAGGCATATATGTATTCTTCAAAAAGTTTATTAATATGAACCTCTGAGTCTATACCGGACTCCATGCCGTCTGAGACATACTCTAATACCACGGAAGAAGACCCTAATATATTGCTGAAGTTTATTACCCCTGACTGTTTATTGATTGTAAACGTAGGATTTGCGTTTGCTGTCTCTGTATTTAATCCAAACCTCGCTCCTACGGCGTAGTCAAAATACCAGCTTCCGCCGATGCACCACCCTTCTGAATTGTTGTAGGGGCTGCTAGAGTTTAGATATATGCTCTTGGCTGCTGCGGTCATCTGGTTTAGGTCCAGCTCCGAATCCTGTGGCTTCAGGGCGTTTCCGTCTTGATCAAACAACACATTAGAGCTGTTATCTTGTAGGTAGGCAGAGGCCCAGTTTGTTTGTATGTTCTCTGATAAAGGGTATAATGTCCCATCTCTAAACTGAGAGATACGAACCCAATTCACATAGTCCGGAGGTAAAACAAAACGTAGCTGATTGCTAATGTCTAGCTGAAGGATTTTAATCTCCTTCATAGCATCGTAATTCAATTCCTGTATGCCTCTTTTAGCATGGAATAAAATCTGATATCGCTCAATGTTATTGATAAGCTCATGGTTGCCCTGATACATTAACATAAAATTATTTACTATATCTGCTAAAGAGACAAACTGATATGACCCCCAGTTCTTATCCGTGGGGGCGGTACCTGAATTTTGATAATATGCGTAATCTGTTATATATGCCATAATGAATATTTTATTGTTTATCAGCTGCTATTGTTGCTTGCGCGAAATTATATACCGCCTCTTCTCTTATCTCCACTCCTATATATTGACAGATTTTAGCTATTAAGATAGGCTCATCTGATAGGGGCAGCTCAAAGTCTTGATAGTCAGCTTGTGTGGCATCGAACAAAGGCTCCCCTCCAAGGAGCTGGGCGTAGGTCCATTTAGGCGCGTTAGGGTACCTGACATATTGCGCGAACATTGTCCCTGGAGTTGTTAATGTTGTAGGGTAAATATTTGCTGTGTTACCCATAGCAGTGTTGGTGGCATTCCCTAACACATAGGCAGGATACCCTGCTGACGGAGAGGTGAGGGGTGAGGAGTTTAAGTAAAATATTTTATTTTGGTTAACTCTTTCTACCTCTACTATTCCGGTAGCTGATACCACAACATAGGTGTCCCCTATTGTCCCTGCCAAAGAAAATATACTTTCTGTCAATGTCAGCTGGGTATTGCTGTCTACACTCACGATATAGGCACTCTGGCCGGCTGTAAGGCTCGTAGAGGACGTTGATGATACCACCTGCCCCGCAAGAATTCCGCTCGTTACAAATGTAGCATTTACGTCTGTTAAAGTAAAGCTTCCAGCAGCTGTAGTCGTGCTTGTCGTAACGACTGTCGGGTAGTAATTAATTTTATTTATCAAATAATAATTACTCGGCAAAGAGAATAGGTTTACTCCGTTATTTACTAATGTCTGCGTCTCGGAGAAGCTGTCTATTACTTCTTCCAGTCCTTTGGTAATATCCGCATATCCGCTGCCTGACTGCCGTAGGTTTTCTCTTACCAGCTGATTATTATATTGATTAAAATAATCCTCAAACATATCCATCTGAGCTTGTTTGGCATATAGATTAAAATCAGCCGGAGAAATATACCCGTAGTTGTTTTTATTTGCTATAGCCAACACTGTATTTCTTACATCGTTAATAGGCATAATTTATTCTTTTTACAAAGATAACAAAAAAAAAGAGGCTACTTTTTTTTAGTAACCTCTCTTTAATTATTTAATTAATGCTGTTATGCATTAACGATACTTGTTACAGCTTTTGGAAGACTTATTTCAAAATAAGGATTCTGCCAAGATGTAGCTAATGCTGTTTCCATATTATCTAATATAGAAGTGTAAACATCATGGGCT
>TARA_R110000772_G_scaffold25932_4_pt1 | contig 12176 bp, 18 predicted proteins | sample TARA_R110000772 | Tara Oceans TARA_R110000772 (sample SAMEA4397948) | marine metagenome | biome: Polar Biome; feature: [SRF] surface water layer (ENVO:00010504); material: water (ENVO:00002006), including particulate matter (ENVO:01000060) such as... | depth 5 m | reverse complement strand
GGGTTTCGGGGTTATTGTAGTCTCGTGCAAACTGCGGAAACATTGTGGCTGGTAAATTACGTAAGGCGCCCATTTGTTCACGGGCTCGAACTGTGCGGGGATCCACTGAATACGGGTGTTCCATACCCTGTTCACGCATACCTTGGTAATTACCTGTTTTATAAAATTGATCTTCTGCACTATTCGCCATTATTAATCTCCACAGGTTGTTTTGCAAAATCTAACAACATTTGGTGCTGCTGACTTCTTTCACCTATTTCAGCTTTGTGCCTGTGTTGGTCTTCTGTTTGTTTAATTTTTTGCATAAACTCCATGCGCTTAGTAGTTAATGTGTCGTTAGATTTTTGGGCAGCTAGTTCCATGTCGTTTTGCGCTTTTGCCCACATTAACTGTATTTCAGCTTCTGTTTTCTTTTGGTCAGATTCACCCTTCATTTGGGCTTTTACAAGTTCAGCTCTAGCCTTAGTCTGAATTTTGATTTGCTCTATTTGCATATCAAGCATCGCGTCTTGTTGTTTAATTTGCATTTCCATTTGTGATTTCATTTGTGCAATTTGTAAATCACTTTGGGCTTTAGCTTGTTTAGCTTGAATATCAGCTTGTGTTTTAGCCTGAATAGACATTGCTTCAGCTTCTGCTAACATTCTGGCCGCTGCCATAGGATCGTTTGCAGCAGCGTCAAGTCCACCAGAACCTGTTCCTTGTTGAACAGGTGGTCCGATTGGTGGTTGTGGTTGCTGATTAACAATGATAGCCGCTGCTTCAGTAACTTCTTTATCTGTTTGGGCATCCACAGGGCGATGGTCCGTATGGCTTTTGTAATTTGGTAAGTCTGGAAGTGGGTGTGCCATTTGTGCCTGTAACATCGTACGGTAAAAATGCGCCATGTGTTCTGCTCTGTGGCTTGTATACGCATTCATATACATTTGCTGTGCCTGTTTTGGTAAGCGGTTAAACCAATCATCTAAAACAGCCATATGTGCCATGTGATCTTGGTCTTCAAACGCTTTTATAGGACGACCGTGCATTATGTTTACATTTTCTGTAACCGCGTCAAGCCTGTCTGTACGGGAAGGATCAACAAGCACTTCTTCGTAGTTAGGAATACGTAAAGCATCATACATACGCTTGACTGCTTTATATTGGTCGTGAAACTGTGGTGCCGCCTGTGCCATCTGCTGCATTGCTTGCGCTTGAGCAATACGTTGGGTACTAGAAAAAGTTGACGGGTCACTAACAGGTATAACATCTACGCGAGAATCAAAATCTGCTCGCATAACTACCTGTTGACCACCTTTAATGTTAAAAGGATATTTATCAGGTAAGTATATTCCGTTTAAAGTTGCGATTAACTTAAATTCTTTTTTCTGGCTATAGTGTAGGCGCTTGTGTATAGCAGAAAACACCCGTGCATTTTCTTCAAGCAACGCAACTGTAGTTCCTACCGGAGTATTTTGGTTAGCATCGCTTATGTTCATATCCGCAGTATTAGCAAACCGTTTTCCAGCGTCTACTACAAAAGAAAGAAGCTGCATCATCGTTCCTGATGGCTCTTTAAACGGCAACGGCATGATTGCTTTATTAATATCATCTACGGCTGCATCTAAATCAGCAAACTCTCCTGGAACAATAGAAACCTCACCACTTTTAACACGTCCACGAAGTTTAAAACCTCCTTGTAGAGTTGCAAAAGCAGCGGCATCTAGTAATGAACGTAGTGCTCCCGTTGCCGCCTTACCTAATCCACCAATAATGTGGTAAAGACCGAAACCGTAAAAACCAACTCCAGGCAAGAATTTAAAACTGACAAACCACACTTGTTTGCGCCACTTACTGTCTTCTTCTAACCAGTTTCGCCGTACGGAAACAATTTGGTCGTTATTTGAATCCATAGTTACAACATAAGGGCGCACTCCATCTTCACCCGGAAGTTCTAAATATGTATGTGTTTCTAAAAGCTCAAACTGACTATCTGGTGAAGGATCTAAGCCTTCTGTATCTTGTGCAACTGTAGAATCATCAACTGTTGCGTCGCTTTTTAATTCTAAGTAGTAGCCAGAATTTACATAAGATTCATAATCGTGTTTGTTAGGGCGAATTATATGTGTGTAGCGTTGGGCAGTTTCAAGGTCTACTGCTCCACCTTCAACCACAAAATCTTCAGCTTGAACAAAGCGGCTAGTTATTCTACCTAAAAGAGGATCCATCCAGCTTTTCTTAAAACAATGGCCGACAAGGGGTAAGTGAAATAAAAGTTGGTCGAGGTCTGGAAAATACTCTTGCATTTCCTCAGTAACTTGATAATTCATGTAGTTTCTAACACGTTCCGCTTGTTCTTGTCCCGCTTCGTCAACTTCACCAACAACCATCGTGCCTACAGGGCCAGCGGCTGGGAAAAGCTCGCCAATAGCCCGTGCTTGAAACTGTGTAGCCGCTTCTGCAATTAAAGGGTGTGTTACTTCTGTTAAATTACGATGTGCGCGGGCATCCGCAGCTTCTGATAAATCTTCACCAACAATTGATTGTATACCTTCTTGGTAAGTAGACATCCACTTAGTGCGACTTGATACGTCGTCGTCATACTCTTCACGTATTTTAGAAGCAACTTCTTTTAAAACATCTTCTTCTAAAGAAGAAGCTAGGTTAGCGTCAAACTCACGCAACGCTAATTCTTGTTCGGCTGTTGGTGTGTCATCTGGGGTACCAACCAAAATTGTTCCGTCTTCGTCTTCTTCTATCGGTGCGTCAATTAATTGTAAACTTGTTTCAGCCATAAATAGCTCCTTGACGAATAGGGATTACATTTGCTCTAAAGGGATCTTCGCGTTCTGGGATATCTTCTAACTCATGATCGTCGTCTTCAGGGATAGCGTACCACATTGTTCTAAGGCGGATTAATGCTTGTGTTACTGTATCCACCGTGTCTGTACCTGTCCCAGCTGGAAATAACGCACAATGTTGAATAACTTCTTGTGCCCACATACGGTCAGGGTGCCACACAAGGCCCGACTCGAGCAAGGGGGAAGCAGAATGTGCGCGGGAAACCTTGTCTCTGTCTGGTGAATAAGCAATTACCATCAAGCCCATTTGCTTTAAATCTTGTATCAAAGATTGACCTGAAGCTTTTTTCTCTATCAAAACAACATCAGGTTTCCACTCGTCGTGCAAGTCTTTTGCGTCGCGCCTTAGTGTATAATAAGGAACACGTTTGCGGTAATGGTCCATAAGCATTACGTGGTATCTACTTCCGTGGATAAACACACCCCATGTTGTACACGCTGAATAAGAAGCGTTGTCACGTTCAGAAAACGCAGTGTCCCAACTTTGAATAACATACACAAAATCAGGTACCGTAGGGCTTTCCCAACATCGCCACCAACTTTCTTTTAAAATACCACCGCCCTTGGGGCTAGGTCTTTGTTGTAGCTGTCCGGCAGAAGCATAACTTCCAAGGCTTGTTTTTAAATGGTTGAGTGCTTTCTCTGGAAAACGCGCCTTCCACAACAACTCTCCTTCTGCATTTCTAGGGTCGCTAGTAACAGAAGCGTTAGGAATCGTTGTAAAAAACGGAGTAGGGTGGTTATGCTCATACTCCGCTGGAATACAAAGGTGCGTCCACGGGTTCTCAGGGTCTTGGTTCGCTAATATATGTCCCGTGAGATCCTGCTGATGTAGTCGCTGCATAATAACTATAAATGCGCCAGTTGTCGGGTCGTTAAGGCGGGACTGCACAGCGTGGTCCCACCAGTCGAGAACAGAGTTACGGGTTATTGCTGATTCAACTTCCATTGTGTTGTGCGGATCATCGATAACTATAATGTCTCCACCTTCACCAATTAACGATCCCGTTGTAGATGTTGAAAGGCGGTGTCCGTTATGGTCGTTACTGTAACGGGCTTTCTGGTTCTGGTCTTCATCCATTTTAAACGGCGGTTTAAGCTGTTGGTACCAAGGCGACTGCATCAACCTTCTACATTTCACAGAGTCTCTAACCGAAAGCGAAGCCGCATAACTAGCAAACATAAATTGTGTGTGGGGCTTCTGTAACCAAACCCATGTGGGAAATCCAACACACGTTGTTATAGACTTCATGTGGCGGGGTGGAATGTTAATTATCAATCGCGTTATCTCACCACGGTGTACCGCTTCCAAGTGCTCACAAATAGCCTGAATATGCCAGTTGTCATGAAATACACGTCCCGGTTCTATCACTTCCCACGCTTGCTTTACAAACTCGTGCAAAGATCGTTTCGCTAATTCATTCTTAATTGCGTTCTGTGGTAAGGCTTTTAATAGCTCTTCTGTGTTACTCATGCCAACGGGTATAACACACTGTCAGGTAATCTGTAAATTTTTTTGGCCGTCTTAGGGTAAGGGTCAAGATTATTTTTTCATGGGGGGTGAGTGGGGGATAAAGGTGAACGCGCAGATGGTACACTGCTATGGTACCAGTGTTTTTATTCGTCTTGTGGGGGTAAGGGTACCTTAAAATTTGGCGGATGTACACAAAAACATGGTACAACATAAAAAAGGCAAAATAAAACCCCGCCCATTTTACAAGGCGGGGTTAAATTTGTTGGTGTTATTTTTTAGGTTGGGACAATGTTATATAACCTTTAGCGACAGCGCGGGATACTAACTTACTATGTGCCTTGCCCGTTATAGTTGGGTTGTTACGGCAAGCAGCATACCATTCCCCAACTGTTAAGCCCGTTGCCATTAATGCAAACCTACGCTTACGGTCACCACTGCTAGGGTTTTTAGCGCCAGCACATACATTTATAATGCTGGTACTAAGCACAGTTGTTTGTCCGGGCTTATGTGTGGTGGTGTTAGTTGTTGCCGCTGTTTTATTTAATGTAACCATTTACTTTCTCCTTTATTTGCAAAGCGTTATGCCCTGCTTGCCTAAGTATATAAGCACATATCCAATTGTTATTGTAGCTCCAATACTATGTTTCTATGGGTCCAATTGTTTCTGCTTACTGTATTGTTTCTGCTTACTGTATTGTTTCTGCTACCTTTCTAAAGAGTTCGTATTTACAGATAAAGTTCTACAGTTAAATGCGCCCGATTTGGTTTGTATCTGTAGATCTGCCTGATGAATGTCTCCTCTCTACCGAAACAATAGATACCCGAGGTAAGAAAAAAGGGGGGAGCGTTATTACTCCCCCAAGTTTAAAGGTGATTAGTTTGGTAAAACTTCAGCTACTGGTGTTTTGTCTTGCCAACCTGTGTTAGCTACTAAACGATCAAGTACGTATACCGCACTAGTAATTTCTTTTCGGTAATTACTACTGTATATAATTACGGTTACCGATCCATTGTCCAGTATGTAGTGTGTGTTGTTAGCTGTGTCGTTATATATTAAAGGCTGTTGGTCGCCTTCACACCCTTGGTACATATAGTATTCGTCGTTTGTTAAAGGCTTAAATTCGTTTTTACATATAACCCATAATACTGCTGTTTCGTCTAATACTTTAGCCATTGTGTCCACCCTTTGTTTTTTAACGGAGCTTTATGCCCGCCTTATGTACAAGTGTAACATTTGTCCTTTTAGGGTTGTAAACAATAAACTACCACGAAACTGACAAGTATTTACAAGCTCCTCTCTACCGAAACAGTAGATATTTATGACTACCCCTACTGGGATAGATCCTTTTATGTAAATCACGTGATTTGGTTTGTTTCGTGTGATTCATGTGAGACTATTGGGCGGCGTTTCTCTACCGAAATAATAGAACATTTATTCTTGGTGAATGACAAAATAAACCTTGCTCATCCCCCGTGACAAAAGCTATTGTTATGATACTAACCAAACAGGTTAGCCACAGAAAGGAGAAAGTATCATGGCTAAAAAGCCAATCAACAAAGCCCAACGTCAAGCCGCACTGGTTAAATCAGTAGCCGCCACGAAAGGTGTAACACTGATTAAGCCTGAAGTTAAGGCTGACACTACCACCCACAAGCCAGGAGAGACCACCGAGTTATCGGTAAAGGTTATTACTGTCGTTGCTGGTGCCCGCAACCCTTCATCCGGTGACCGCAAACGCCGTTTCGGTATGATGCAAACTGGTATGACGGTTGGGGAATGGTACGCTGTATGTCGTAACAGCCCTGACATTAGTGGTAAAGCTCACGCGGGCCTCGTTACCCGCGCTGTCGCTAAAGGTTATATCACATTGGCAACCGCCAAATGAGCGGCGAACAGTACAATGAAGGCTCCCATATGGGAGCCTTCAACTTGGATGCAATGACAGCTGACCAAGTTCAGGACGTAGCCTTTGGGGAAGCTGGTTTGCTAGTTGAAGGCTGGATCCATGCTTTGCCCGTTACGACAGGTATTGTAAATCACACAAATTACATTTGTCGTAGTTTTTGGAAAGATAAATAATGCAGATAAGGGAAAGGGAGCTTCGGCTCCTTTTCTTTTGTCGGAGTTCGGTCTACCGATTCGTAGGAGATCTGCCGTAAGTACAGAAACTCCGAGTCGGATATCGGTAGATATAGTAGATCAGCTATTCGTTCACGATTTGGTTTGTTTCACCGGAGATCACTGTCAAGCTCTCGTCCATCATGTTCTGTAAAGATTTAAGTTGTTCAGTTGACAGTTTCTCTAAATCAATCGCGGGCTCTTGGTGTTCAATTATAGTGTGGTTTTCCATTTCGGTACGTTGAACATATCCACGTTCCTTGCCAATAGTCTGTAGCGTAAATTTCGTCGCTCGCCAATTCCCTTGTGCAAGGTCCAATTTTAAGTTCTCCTCTGCTTGATCAACGAACGCTTCTCGGTGTTTCATTATCAACACTACAAGTTCTTTCTTACGTTCAACGAAAAACTGAAGAGCAACGTAGTTGACGTCCATGTCTTTTGCGACCTGTGACAAGTTGCCTCCGTGGTCATTAATGCTCTCGATGAGTAGCTCTCTAGGGATATCGGCCGGAAGTCGTTTCTTTTGTCCCTTGATTCTGTTGCGTATGTCATTCATAGTGTTCATGTCGTTGTCCTTCTTCAGATAATCACGGGGTAAGGGTGCGTGTTTAAGGAAAATCTAGTCATTGCACAAAGTTATCATTTAAAATCCCCTATAAGTAGTTCTAGAATACCTACTCAGTAAAAAGAAAACAACCCACAGAACTACTATATGTCTAGAAAAACTTAAATGGACAATTATCCCAAATTAGTTCTTTACATCTTTAGATTCTTTATGTTAAGGCACCGACCTTTTATCAATCCCACCAATACGAACCAATGGGGTAACCAATACGACCCCCAGCCCTGACCCACCGGAGACTTGACTCGGATGAGTATTGCGAATTGCTAACTTCCTACAAGAATCTGCCTCGATCTTTGGCTCAAAAAAGCAATTCTGCCAATACTCCAATACCGCCCGCTCTACAGACTTGACCCCAAGCTAGAAACACTCGTATTGGCAACCCCATTGCTTCGTATTGGTTCTTGTGAACCCGAGCGATTTAAAAGCGCCATAAAAACCTAATTTCTAATCACAACTTCCCATAACCCATTGATACAAAACAAAACCACCTACAAAGTCAAGTGTACCCCGATTTTGAGAGTATAACCGAAAATAGACCGCCTTATCACCATCGCCAATACTCGTTTATTCCCGAGGAGTTCCCTACAAATAATACTTGCCAACCCCATAACGATAAGTGCTATGGTTAAATATAAGTAAGTAATCAACTACCAGAAAGGAGACTTCAAATGTCTAAGCCTACTCTTAAAAGTTTGCAAAAAATGAGGAAAAACCTTGAGGAAGAATACGGGCTCATGGGATACCTCTGTGCCGACATACTAATTTCATTTACGTTAGACTATCCGCTTACCACAATAACTGAAGATTCAAACTACTCTATGACTCAGCAAGCTCTTGTGCGTTTTTGTAAACAATTAAAGACAGTTGAAGTTAGGGAAGTAGCGTGATTAAAATAGCCCTATTAGCTTTCGCCGTGTATTTGTTTATGAATCCAGGACCAGCAGGAACACTAATTCGCGCAACTACCCTTGCTCCAGTTCGTGTACTTAATATTATAGATCAGCCTAAGTACGTAGATATGATAAATAATTACCATTGGTGAGCATAATAACCCTTGCTCGTTGCGCGTGATAAACGCAACAATACAACTATAATAAATCAGAAAGGAGAATACATCTAATGTCTATAATACCAAAAATACAGAAGTTGCTGGCTTTATCCAAGTCCAGTAACGAGCACGAAGCCCAAGCGGCGGCAACCAAAGCCCACGAATTACTAGCCGAGCATGCTTTATCTATGGCAGAAGTTACTGCCCACGATACTAGCCCTGTTGAAACTATAGGCGAGTTTACAGCAACTTCCCGCCATTCTAGCCCTTGGGTTCGCCAATTGTGGAGTGCAACAAGCCGTGCGTATTTCTGCACTTATTTCTATTACACGCACCAGCATAAAACTCATCATACAGTTATTGGTACAGAGCTTAATTCTAAAACTACCTGTGAAATGGCTGATTATTTACAGAAAACTATTATGCGTCTCGCAAATGCCCAGCCTGATGACAGGGGTTTCCGGCAGGGTTTCCGTAAAGGTGCTGTCAGCCGTATGGCACAGCGTATGCGTGATATGCGTGAAAAACCATCCCCTACCATTAAAAATGTTTCAAACCTTCCTGCCCTTTATGCACAAAACGATAAGGCTTTGGAAGCGTATAAAGCAGAGCACCATCCTAACCTCGCTAGTACAAAAAACCGCGAACGTGCAACTAGTCACGCTGGATATGCTGCTGGGACTATTGCCGCTAACTCAATTTCACTTAACAACCAGCTAGGAGCCGCCAATGACAGACGACGAATTACTTGAGGAAATAGGTATGCTGACAGCTACCCTATTTCACGAACACCCTGCCCAAACCGATGCAATAGTTGAAGGGCTATTGTCTGCGGTTGGGGCAGCATTCACAGTTGCAAGTCCTGATAGTTTTGCACAAGACCACAACATTCAAATGGCACAGGACGCCCTTGAAGATATGAAAACTACACCCGGAAACTTTAACCAAACAACGGAGCATTAATTATGTCACATGAATTAGAATATGAAAACATGGCTTGGGCGAACACGGTTCCTTGGCACGGCCTTGGAGTTGAGCTTAAACCTACCGACCCAGCTAAAGTTTGGCAGAAAGCCGCCAATCTGGACTGGAAAATATTAAAGCAACCCATGTTCACTTCTTTACCTAATGGCGAAAACCTTAATGTTTTGGGTAAACGCGAAGGTGAAATGGGCGTGTTAGTACGCGACCACGGTACTGGCGAGTTTGACGCTAGTGACGTTTTTGGCCCTGTAGGACCAGAATGGGTGCCTGTGCAAAACGACCAAGTGTTTGATTTTATGCACACATGGTGTGAAAAAGGCGACATGCAAATGGAAACCTGTGGTGCCTTGAAAAACGGTACTGAAATTTGGGCGCTTGCGAAGTATGCAAAAGAATTTGAACTTGTAAAAGGCGACCCTGCTAAAGGATACCTATTGTTTCACAGCCCACACATTCAGGGCAAAGCGACTACGGTTCGCAATTGCGTAACCCGCGTCGTTTGTAACAACACGCTGAGTGTAGCTTTAAAGGAAGGCAATAACGGTCTGGTACGGATGCCGCATATTACGGTGTTTGATAATGATGTTCAAGATCAAGTAGCAACGGCTCTTGGGCTTGCAACCGAACAAAACAAGCACCTTGTTGAAATAGCTACTTTCTTGTCTAAGAAAAAAGCACCAGCAGAAGCTGTTCAAGAGTACTTGTGTCGTATTTACCAACCAAAAACATTGGCTGAACGTAAACAAGCAAACGACAACAGCCCGCTTATGGACACGTTTAACCCAAGCACAGAAAACGCTTGGGAAGCCATACAGTTTTCCCCAGGACACAACCTAGCTTCTGCTAAAGGAAACTGGTGGGGAGCATTTAATGGTGTCACATATGCTGAAGACCATATGCGTATTTCCCACAGTGACCAGTCTAACATTTTGCACTCAACTTGGTTTGGTTCTGGTGCAAGACGTAAAGCCCAAGCGCTAGATCTTGCAATGGAGTACGCAAAGGCTGTATGATAAAGGCCTCTCTGATAAGTAAACTTTGCCCCGAGCTTTACGACATTTTGCTCGGGGCACTTTTTTGTTGCTCGTTACACGTGACAATTGTTACACTTATCACACTAAAAATTAACTAACCCAGAAAGGTAGAAATTATGAATTTAACATTAGAACAATTTTTATGGTATACACTCCCAAAAGGCTATTCGCAGAATGTGGATATTATTTATAAAGACGTTAAAGGTGAGTCTAAAACAGAAAGTGTTCGTATTGTCCAAAGTGACAAAGAAAAATCTACACACCCTGCAGGAATGACGTGGGTACAAATGGCTGGACTTATTGCTAAAACAATAGACGAACAACTTGAAGAACGTCACGTGGTTACTACAGAAAGTTTTGAAAACGCTTTATTTGACCATTCAAATTGTCTTGCGGGTATTGTATCTGAAAACGACCATGTTACTTTAGAGAAAGAAAAAGACATTCTTGATGTTATACGTAAAAGCGATGTGTTTTGTGACAAGAACGCAGTAAAAGCGTATGTAGAAAGCCTTTTAGATAACGCTAACGTAACAATAGACGTATGATATACATAGATGACGTGTTGCATATAGACCCGCGATTTATACGTTTAGCGGTTCTATTGCAGTCTTACACTCGGGAAGCTTGTCCGCGTGTTTTCTTTAACCGCATTAACTATGGAGTTGTAGTATGAAACAAGAACTAAAAAATATATGGGTAACTGCTTTAGAGTCTGGCCGTTATGTGTACACAGACACTGAATTAAGGTCTAGCGAAGGTCCAAATGTTTGTTGTTCTTTAGGCGTATTAATGATGGAATGTGGCTACAATCCAGATGACTACGAAAACCAGTGGAACTGTGAAGAACCTGGAGATGTAGGCTACGACCCTGAATGTACTGAAGCTATGCCTTCTTATACGATACTTGAGTCTTGGGGTATAAACCACGATATTGCTAATGGCGTTGCAAAAGCAAATGACGCTAATAAGGGCGAAAATGGTTATGCCGATGTAATTAAATATATAAAGGAAAACTTATGATAAACCACCAAAACTTTGCTCGCGCTCACATTGGAGATTTAACTAATAAAGGCGATAGCCACACTCACGAACTGTTAGAAATGAGCCACAGCCTTACTACTGAATTCAAAGCGCTACGTGAATTAATTAATGCCGCGACAGTTGTAGTGTCCCATCTAAACACGGTTGCTGTTCCTAAAAAAATGCAGGAAGCCGCTGAACGTTTACATAAAGCACAAAAGGGAGTCAGAATATGACCGATGAACAACAAAACTATTTAAATGAACTGCGAGAAAGTGGTGAAATAAATATGTTTGAAGCATTTTCTTGTTTGGAAGAAGAGTTTGACATTGACGAAAATAAAGCTAAAAAAGTTTTATTAACTTGGATGGAAACAAGAAAAGTATGATTAAAAAATTAATCAATCGTCTGAAAAATTGGTACAAGATCAAAATAAAAGGGGTATCCGTCCCTAAATATTTATCAGGTAAACAATAAAATAACCCTTGCTCGTTACACGTGATAAGTACCACTATATACATACAATAAACCAGAAAGGAGAACTACCAATGGATAACTTTTTATTCAAGACACTTAACCCTAGCGAAGAAAAAGAATTTAAAGCCTATGCCCATGACGAATGGAGCCCCAATACCGCAACAAGTGATGTATGGCATCCAGTAGTGCGTGACGAGTGGAGCCGTATGGATAACCTAAGTAAAGCTGTACGAGGACTTTATTTGAAAACTGCGCTTTACTACGGCATAGACCAAATGGCAGATGACGCCTGTGATAAAACTATTAAAAGTATCTATAGTTCTTTTGAAACGCTCGCGACAGAAGCGGACCTTAGTGTTTGGCAAAACATTGACCAAGCCGCCAAAGCTACTGTCGTGTACAAAACTGTACAGGAGTATTTCCAGTGAATATCTTTTACTTGCACCCCGACGCAAAAATCGCCGCGCAAATGCACTGCGACAAACACGTTGTCAAAATGCTTTTAGAAACATCTCAGCTTTTATGTACAGCTCACCGCGAGCTTGATGACAA
>TARA_R110000772_G_scaffold205498_14_pt1 | contig 12189 bp, 10 predicted proteins | sample TARA_R110000772 | Tara Oceans TARA_R110000772 (sample SAMEA4397948) | marine metagenome | biome: Polar Biome; feature: [SRF] surface water layer (ENVO:00010504); material: water (ENVO:00002006), including particulate matter (ENVO:01000060) such as... | depth 5 m | reverse complement strand
CGAGCCGCTGGTCCTCGGCGCGGGAGGCATGAAAATATATAGTAGCTTCATCTTGAAGCAGATGGCGGATATCTGCCGCAAACATGATGTCCTGTTCATCGCCGATGAAGTGATGACCGGATGGGGCCGCACCGGCACCGTCTTTGCCTGCGAACAGGCGAGCGTCGAACCGGATATAATGTGCATGGCCAAGGGGCTGACCGGCGGCATCATCCCGCTGGCGGTTACCGCTGCCACGGACGCGATTTATCAGGCGCATTATTCGCAAGACCGCGCGCAGATGTTCTTCCACTCGAGCAGCTTTACCGCCAATCCGATCGCCTGCGCGGCCGCCAATGCCAATCTGGCGATCTGGCGCGACGAGCCGGTCCAGCAACGGATCGATGCGATCATCGCTTCGCATCGCGCGTTCTCGGACCGCCTGGCGGACAGGTCTGCCGTCAGCGGATTGCGCCAGTGCGGCACCATCCTGGCGTTTGAATTCGACGATGGTGCAGGTGGCTATATGTCCAGCCTGGGACCGGAACTCCTGCGGTTTTTCCGGGATCGCAACATTTTACTTCGGCCATTGGGCAATACGGTTTACATCATGCCTCCATATTGCATCGACGGCGAGGATCTGAATTCGGTTTATGGCGTTATTGAACAAGCTGTCGACCATTTCGGTAATCGCTGAGCCTGCGGCTCAGCAAAGTTTTTTGCATAAGCCGGAAAAACCCGCCAAGGATAGATCATGGAAATAGTAGATTCACTCATGGTCAAGATCGCGCTGATCGGCCTGCTCGGTATCGGCGCCCAGTGGATAGCCTGGCGGACGGGTCGTCCGGCTATTGCGCTGATGCTGATTGTCGGCATCATCGCCGGACCGATATTGGGGATCATCGATCCCGAACGCGATTTCGGGGCCTTGCAGGAACCGATCATCAAGCTGGCGGTTGCCGTGATCCTGTTCGAGGGCGGGCTGAGCCTGAACTTCCGCGAGCTGCGGCAAGCGGGCGGTGCGGTTACCGCGATGGTGTTCGTCGCCGGACCGATTGCCTGGGTGCTGGGCACCGCTGCGGCCCATTATGGCGCGGGTCTGTCCTGGGAAATATCGGCGCTGCTTGGCGGTATCATGATCGTTACCGGTCCCACCGTGATCGGTCCGATGCTCCGGACTTTGCGGGTCCCGTCCCGGGTGCGCAACATCCTGAAATGGGAAGGGATCGTCAACGATCCGATCGGCGCTCTGCTTGCCGTCGGCATCTACGCCTATATCACCTACGAAGGCCCGGACGCCAATATCGCGGTCATCAGCATGGATGTGCTGGCCGCCAGCTTCATCGCCGGACTGATCGGTGCGGGGCTTGGCTTTGCTCTTACCTGGCTATTTCCACGAGGCAAAGTTCCGGAATATCTCAAGGCCCCGTTCCTGCTGGTCACCGTCATCTTCGGTTTTGTCATCGCCGATCTGATCAAACATGAAACCGGGCTGATCACGGTCACCGTGATGGGTATCGTGATGGCCAACCGGCAGATCTACTCGAGCCAGGCGCTCTACCGGTTCAAGGAAGATTTGGCAGTCTTGCTCATCTCCGGCGTGTTCATCATTTTGTCCGCCACGCTCGACTGGGAAACGGTCCAGCAGTTCCGGCCGCAATTTGTCATTTTCCTGATCCTGCTTTTGTTCGTTGTCCGGCCGATTTCAGTGCTGGTCGCGCTGCTGTTCAGTTCGGTGCCGTGGCGCGAGCGACTGTTTATCGCCTGGATCGCGCCGCGCGGTATCGTCGCGGTCGCGATCACCGGCCTGTTCGCCATTCGCCTCGTCGACTACGGATTTCCCGGCGCCGAGGCGCTGGTCCCGCTCAGCTTTGCGGTCGTCATCGCGACGATTTTTGCCCATGGCTTTTCTGCTTCATGGGTAGCCGAGCGGCTGGGGATTTCGGAAGGCAAGGGCGAGGGCATATTGATTGCCGGTGCCAATCGCTGGTCGATTTCTCTCGGCAAGATGCTGAAATCGCTCGATATTGAAGTGTTGGTGACCGACAATAGCAAATTCGCCCTGCGCCGGGCGCGCAGCGAAGGTCTCGCCGTCCGCCACGGCGATGTGCTCGACGAGGCGCATAATGACAATATCGATATGGGCGAATTCCAGCATCTCATCGCCGCCACCGACAATGACAGCCAGAACCAGCTGATCACCGCCGATCTGGGTCCGGAAATGGGCTATGAACAGATCAGCCGGCTGGCCAATGACGGACAGAGCAAGAGCCGCGTCGGCCATGGCCGGCTATTGTTCGAATCCGGCACCGATTTCGGCACTTTGCTCGACCGTGACCTGGCCGGCTGGCGATTCAGCAAGACCAATATCACCGAGAAATTCACCGTCGAGGATTACCGCAAGAATCTCGAAACCGACGAGGAACCGCTGGCTGTTTTCAAGCCGGACCGGCGACTGCTGTTTTTCGCGACCGATGCCCGGCCGGTAATCGAGGATGGCGATGTCGTCATCAGCTATGTTGCCCCGGACACACCGGAAGAGCGCAAGGCAGACCGCGCCGCCAAGGAGAGCGAGAAAAACGGCGAAAGCTGATCAGGTCTGGTTTGTTTCCCGGGGTCCGAACAGGGCCGTGCCAACGCGGATATGGGTCGCGCCGAGCTTGATCGCCTTTTCGAAATCTCCGGACATTCCCATGCTGAGTCCGTCCAGACCGTTGTCGCGAGCGAGTTTGGCCAGCAGAGCAAAATAGGGCATCGCATTGGTGCCCTCTGGCGGTACCGCCATCAGACCGGCGACCTTGATGCCGGCGTCGCGCAACTGCTGCAGCATCTGGGGAACCGCAGCGATATCGCAGCCGCCCTTTTGCGACTCTTCACCGATATTGACCTGCAGGAAGCAAGGTGGGTGGCGGTCCTGACGGTCCATTTCCTTACCCAGCGCCTTGACCAGCGACATGCGGTCGACCGAGTGGATATAGTCGAACAGCGCCACGGCTTCTGCCGCCTTGTTGGATTGCAACTGGCCGATCATGTGCAACTCGACGTCGGGATATTCCGCTTTCAAGGCCGGCCACTTCTCCGCGGCTTCCTGAACCCGGTTCTCGCCGAAAACGCGATGACCCGATTCGAGAAGCGGACGGATCTCGTCGCTGCTGCGGGTTTTCGACACCGCGACAAGCGCGACTTCATCGGCCTTGCGGCCCGCAATCTTCGCAGATTTCTCGATCTTGCGGCCAATCTCGTCGAGCGGGGGGTTTTCCAATTTCTTACCTGTCACTGTCATTCTCTTTCGCCAAGCATGCGTCTATAGGCACGCTTATGTTGCGAGACCAGCCCTCCACCGTTTTGCCTGAGCCGGCGGGTTTCGCGTTACCGCAAATATGGCTGTTCACCGACAAGCGCAACGACCGCGATCTGGACCGGACGATCTTGCGATTGCCGCGCGGGAGCGGGATAATCTTTCGCCACTATCATCTCGACGAACAATCGCGGCGTCAGCGGTTTGAATCGGTCAGGAAGACTGCCCGGCGGCGCGGGCATATGGTGTTTCTCGCCGGATCACCGGCGCTGGCCAGACGCTGGCGCGCCGATGGCGTTCATGGCCGGCATTCCCGCCGCGCGCTGAACCGCGGGCTGCTGCACAGCGCGCCGGTCCATAATGCGCAGGAAATCCATCAGGCGAACCGCGCCGGTGCCGCGATATATTTTCTTTCACCCGTCTTTGCGACAAGATCGCACCCCGGCCAGCGCCCGCTCAATCCGGCGCAAGTCCGGAGGCTTGCGGCCTTGTGCAACGGTGTGGTCATATTTCTCGGCGGGATGAATCAGCGCCGCTACCGGGCGCGCAAAAATAGCTCGTCCCATGGCTGGGCGGCAATCGATGCTTTAAGCTGACAGGGTTTAGAAGCGGAACTGGGTTCCGACATAGACGGCCTGGCTATCCTGACGATTGTCGGTCAGCGGTGCCATGCGGTCACGCTCGTTGTTGATCCGGACACCGGCGGTCACGTCCAGATTACGGGTCAGCGAGTAGCTGCCGCCGACATCAAGCGTATAATCTTTCTGGCTGGCATCCAGAGCGCGGGGCGCAGCGTTGATCGGCGCCGAGGCGTCAATCGACATGCGCGTGTTGAAACGGCTCTTCTTGCCGCTATTTTCCTCGCCCAGCACAGGTGCTGCACCAATTTCCGACAGGTCGGGCACGTTACCGGCCAGCTTCTTGACCGGAATGGCGAAGCTCTTCAGGCCCTTCGCAGAACCCAGGCTATAGGAAACAGGAGCAATTTTCGCGGCGCTGGTGATACCCGATCCGGGTGCAGCGGCGAGAATATTTTCACGGATGGAAACAGCGTTGGTGCTCGACTTCTGCCGAACCACTACGGTGACAGACCGTTCGCCATCAATCGTGCCGCCCGTCGGCGTGAATTTGAAGCTCGCATTTCCGCGCAGGAAATTGAGTTCATATTTGGCGGCCAGATCAGGGTCGGCACCGGCCACGGTGAAAGAACCGACCGATCCCAGTGTCTTGAGGGATACCATATCGTCGTCGCCGGAAAGCACGCGCGCCAGAGCAGGGGTCATGGCAAGGCCAGAGATAGCGATTCCCGTCGCTAACCAACCCAAATGACTGCCCTTTTTCGTCATGACGACACTTATTCCCCTTTGATAGACAATGGCTATAGCAAATTCCGACACCCTGCACGAGTCAAGTTATTGCATTTGTCCGATTTTACCCAAGCGTCGGCTTTCTGTTGCAGATCGGTAACGCTTCTGTCCGGACAATCTTAAGGCACAATAGCCGAGCCATGATGAACCTGAGATGATTTTACCGCCATTCAACTGGCGTTCAGTCCCCGATGCACAAGAGCAAAACATGCGCTTGTGCTTGCCCCCTGCGGCAAAGCATTTATAGAGAGCGCTGAAATATATTCGCGTCCGGGACAAATCCTGCAAAAAGATTTCGTATCGGCGCAAAATGCAATCAGGAGCGCTTCATGTCCCGCCTCAAATCAACCCGTTTACTGCCTTCTGTAACCGCTGGCCTGCTGGCTCTGTCCCTGCTGTCCGGCTGTGGCGGAAAAGAGCGGCCCAAGGCCGATCTCGCCGCATCGCAGGTCACCACGATTGGCGTGAACAGCTATTTGTGGCGCGCATCGCTTGATGCCCTGTCGTTCATGCCGCTGACCCAGACCGACAGCAATGGCGGCGTCATCCTGACCGACTGGTATGTCAATCCGCAGAATCCGGGCGAGCGGATGAAGATCAATGTTTCGATTCTCGACCGCGATTTGCGCGCCGATGCGCTGCGGGTTGCTGCGTCGCGCCAGATCGCCCAGAACGGCACCTGGGTCGATGCTCCGGTGAAGGCGGCAACGACGCAGAAGCTGGAACAGATCATTCTGACCAAGGCGCGCGATTTGCGACGCGGTGTGATTTCCAACTAAACTTTCCTCCCGCATCATGGGGCCGCAATGACCGATCAGCGATTCAATCCACTGGCGGCGGACAAACGCTGGCAAGAGCGCTGGGCGACCGCCGGCACTTTCGAGGCGGATGACGCCAGCAGCAAGCCGCGCAGCTACGTGCTCGAGATGTTTCCCTATCCGTCGGGCCGCATCCACATGGGCCATGTCCGCAACTATACGATGGGCGATGTGCTCGCCCGTTTCCGGCGCATGCAGGGCTATGAAGTGCTCCACCCGATGGGCTGGGACGCCTTCGGCATGCCGGCGGAAAATGCGGCGATGGAAAAGAAGGTCCATCCCGGCGAGTGGACGAGAGCCAATATCGCCTCGATGCGCAGTCAGCTGAAGACTCTGGGCTTTGCCTTTGACTGGAGCCGCGAACTGGCGACTTGCGATCCGGAATATTATGGCCAGGAACAGGCGCTGTTCATCGACCTGTTCGAGGGCGGTCTGGTCTATCGCAAGGAATCGGCGGTCAACTGGGATCCGGTCGACATGACCGTGCTCGCCAACGAACAGGTGATCGACGGCAAGGGCTGGCGTTCCGGTGCGCAGGTTGAAAAGCGCAAGCTCAGCCAGTGGTTCCTGAAGATCACCGATTTTGCCGAAGATTTGCTCGCTGGACTGGACGAGTTGAAAGGCTGGCCGGAAAAAGTGCGGCTGATGCAGGAAAACTGGATCGGCAAGTCGCAGGGGCTGCAATTTCATTTCGCTCTGGCCGAAGCGCAGGGCGATATCGCCAGCGTCGAGGTCTTCTCGACGCGGCCGGACACGATTTTCGGTGCGAGTTTCGTGGCTTTGGCTGCGGACCATCCGCTGACCCAGAAACTGGCCGGCCAGAACGAGGCGCTCGCCGCCTTCGCCGAGCAATGCAAGGCGGGCGGGACCACCGCTGCCGAGCTCGAGACGATGGAGAAAAAGGGCTTTGACACCGGCCTGACCGTCACCCACCCGCTGGATCCCGACTGGCAGTTGCCGGTCTATGTCGCCAATTTCGTGCTGATGGATTATGGCACCGGCGCGGTTTTCGGCGTACCGGCGCATGACCAGCGCGATCTCGATTTTGCCCGCAAATATGGCCTGCCGGTCAAGCGCGTCGTGTCCGATGGCGAGGAAACCGCTGCGGAATATGTCGGCAATGAAGCCTATACCGGTCCCGGCAAGATTGTGAACAGCGCATTCCTTGACGGCATGACCGTCGAAGCGGCGCAGCAGACGGTGATCGATCGCGCGCAATCGGAAGGCTGGGGCAAGGCCCAGACCACCTGGCGGCTGCGCGACTGGGGTGTTTCGCGGCAACGTTACTGGGGCACGCCGATTCCGATCATCCATTGCGATGATTGCGGTCCGGTGCCGGTCCCCAAGGATCAGCTTCCGGTCGTCCTGCCGGAGGATATCGATTTCGAAACGCCGGGCAATCCGCTCGAGCGCCACGCGACCTGGAAACATATTGATTGCCCGAAATGCGGCAAGGCGGCGCGGCGCGAGACCGATACGCTCGACACATTTGTCGACAGCAGCTGGTATTTCCTGCGCTTTGCCAGCCAGCCGGACGACCGGCCCTTTGATCCTGAAGTGGTCAAGCAGTGGCTGCCGGTGACGCAATATATCGGCGGCGTCGAACATGCGATCCTGCATCTGCTTTATGCGCGTTTCTGGACGCGGGCGCTGGCGAGCATCGGCAAGCTGGATTTCGCGGAACCGTTCGAGAGCCTGTTCACCCAGGGGATGGTGACGCACGAGACATACAAACATGGCGACGGCAGCTGGCTGTCGCCCGACGAGGTCGAGAAAAACGGCGCCGACTGGGCTGTGATTTCGGACGGGTCGCCGGTCACCACCGGCCGGGTCGAGAAAATGTCGAAGTCGAAGAAAAATGTCGTCGACCCCGATCCGATCATCGAACAATATGGCGCCGACGCGGTGCGTTTCTTCATGCTGTCCGACAGCCCGCCCGAGCGCGACCTGCCCTGGTCGGAAGCGGGCATCGAGGGCAGCTGGCGCTTTGTCCAGCGGCTCTGGCGTCTGTTCATCGCGGTTGCTGACAGCAGCGATGAGGGCGAAGACAAGGCGCTCCGCCGCAAGCTGCACCAGACCGTGGCCGGAGTCGCCGGCGACGTCGAAGCATTGTCGTTCAACAAGGCGGTCGCGAAGATTTTCGAACTGGTCAATCTGATCGAGAAATCGCAGCCTTCTGCAGACCGGACGACAGCGATCAAGTCGCTCGCCCGGATCGTCGCTCCGATGGTTCCGCATATCGCCGAAGAGGCCTGGGCATTGTTCGGCGAAACCGGGCTGGTCGCCGATGCGCCCTGGCCGGAGGTCGACGAAAGTCTGCTGGTCGAGGATGAAGTGACCATCGCGATCCAGGTCCGCGGCAAGCTGCGCGATACAATTACCGTTGCAAAAGGCAGCAGCAAAGAGCAGCTTGAAGAACTTGCTCTGGCATCCGAGAAGGTGCAGCGTAGTCTCGACGGAGCGGAAGTTAAGAAGGTGATTGTCGTGCCCGACCGACTGGTCAATATCGTAATATGACGGCTGTGATGGCCCGGATCACCCTGTTGGTGACATTGTCGGCGATGCTGGCCGGGTGCAACCTGCGGCCGCTCTACTCCGGCGGCACCAGCGGTGTCGTCGCGCAGCAGCTCGGCCATGTCGAAATCGAGCCGATCGCCGGCAAAGCGGGATGGTTGACCCGCAACGCGCTCAAGGATCAGCTCGAAGCGTTTGAGGGCCAGGAAGCAAAATACCGGCTGATGATCGTACTGGACGACAAGATTGCCGGATTTGGTGTGCGCAGCGATGACCGGATCACCCGCGAGCGCAGAACCTTGCGCGCCCGCTATCAGCTGGTCCGTCTCGCCGATTCGGTCGTCGTGCTGGACGCAACCGCGGGTTCGGATGCCGGGATCGACGTCGTATCGTCCGAATATGCGACCCTTGCTGCGGAAGATACCGCGCTGGAAAATCTGGCGACCCGCGTCGCCAACCAGATTGTAACCCGGCTTTCCCTATTCGCCCGGACCGAGGCCAACGCGCAACCGCAACCATGAAGGTCAAGCCGGAAGAGATTGTCAGGCGCTTTCATTCTGCCGCCAATCCATGCCGTCTGGTCCTTTTATGCGGTCCCAACGTCACCCGCTGTCAGGCGCTGGTCGACGAACTGGTCAAACCATTGGCCCAGTCCGCAGAGCGGGTCGACATGACCATCGCCGACGTCACCGAAAGCGCTGCGCGCCTCAATGACGAGGCCAATTCCGCCTCGCTGTTCGGGGACAAGCGCTATATCGTGCTGCGGCTGAACAGCGGCGAAGCGGTCCGGGCGACGAATGCGATCGAAACCTTGCTGGCAAGCGGGTCGGGCGGCGATCCGGTCTTTGTCATCGCCCCCGGCATGGGTGACAAGACCGCCCTGGCGAAATCAATCATCGCCGCGCCGGATGCGTTGATCGCGACCTGCTATGAGACCACACCGGAACAGGCGGCAGCGGCGATCGTGACCATGGCAAAAACGGAAGGCGTGAAGCTGAGCCGGGAAATGGCGCAGGAAATGGCCGCGCTGACCAGCAACGATCTGGTGCTGGCGCGGCTGGAGGTGGAAAAAATCGCCCTCTATCTCGACGCCACGCCCGACAACCCGCAAACACCGGAATCCGACGTTCTCGCCTTGCTCGGTGCCGAAAATGACGAAGAGGATATCGGCCTGTTGATCCACGCCGCGCTCAATGGCGACGGGCCGCGGCTGGCGCGCGAGATTGCCGCCTCGCGCGCGCAGGGCATTAGCGAGATCGGCCTGATCAGGATCATGCTCCGCCATCTCACCAAGCTGGCAGAGCTGCGGTCCAAGGTCGACAATGGCGCCAATGTCGATTCGGTCGCCGGCCATCCCAGCGTCTTTTTCAAGGAACAGAAGCATTTCAAGCGGCAGCTGAGAATCTGGTCCTCTGCCCATATCGCCCGACTGATAGAGCGGATTCTGCAGCTCGAGATCACGCTGAAAAGCAGCGGTCAGCCGGACCAGGTGTTGCTCGAGGAAGAATTGCTGCTGATCGCGCGGAAGGCAGCGAGAAGCCGCTAGCTCATTCGTAGTCGGCGGTGATCGCGATCCGCCCGCGAAACTGGCCATTGGCATCGCCGCGCAGCCGCAACTGTCCGCCAAAGGTAAAGACCAGCCGTCCGGCCGGATCAAGCCTTGCCATGGCCGGCAGGTTGGTTTCCAGCTTCTCGAGCTCCGCCGTCGAACCATTGGGCGCGCTCAGCAATATTCTTTCCGGCAGGGACACCCGCACGTTCCGGCCCGGTTCTCCGGTCAGCCGTCCTTCGCCGTGGAGCGACATACCACCGAGATTGGCGATGCTGCCGCTCATCTGCCTGGCACCGGACATCGGATCAATACTGACCATACCGCCACCGCCGCCGATCAGCGCCATGCGCGAAAAATCCAGATTGGCGGTAATCTCGATCTGCAACGGGATTTCCTGCTTGCCGGCCGCCGTTTGGGAGAGACTGTCCGACATCGGGCTATCCGCGCACAGGCGGCATTGCGCTTGCGCCATATCCGGCAGGAATGCCAGATATGCGGTCATGATTGCTCCTGCCAGCCAGCGATTTCCTACCATGGTCATAGAAGATATTTTGGCGGGATATGGTGAATATCCGGTTAAGCGGAGCCCCGATTCGCTGTGAGCTTCCGCGCCAGCCCTATTGACCGTCTGCGATCGAGGCCCCATTTACACGGCATGGAAAAAACAAATTTGAGCGACGAACAATGGCGACAACGGCTATCGCCTGAACAATATCACGTGCTGCGCGAAGCCGGCACCGAGCGGCCATTTACCGGATCGCTGAACGCCGAATATCGCGACGGTGAATTTTTCTGCGCCGGCTGCGGCAGCAAATTGTTTGAATCGGAAAGCAAGTTTGACAGCGGTTGCGGCTGGCCGAGTTTCTCGATCCCTGCCGATAGCGACGCGGTCACCGAGATCGAGGACAATAGCCTCGGCATGCGCCGGGTCGAGGTCCGCTGCGCCACTTGCGACGGCCATCTCGGCCATGTTTTCCCCGACGGTCCGACCGAAACCGGCCTCCGCTATTGCATGAACAGCGCGGCGATGGCTTTTGAACCGAAGGAAGACTGATTTTTTGCTGTATTTCCCCGCGTTCAGCCTGCAGTAAGGCGGCGACACGCTAGAAAAACTTATATTCAGCGTATAGTGGGCAGATCAATATGGCGCGTGGCAAAAAACGCAAATCAGAGCAGGGGCCAGCGCGCAAATGGTTCTGGCGGCTGGTCAAAACCGGCCTGATTGCAGGACTTCTGGCGACTATTTCCCTGGTGGTGGCGGTGCTCGTTGTCCGCTCTTCCCTTCCCGGCTTCGAGGATCTGAAATCCTCGCCCAATGGCCAGATGATCCGGGTGCTCGACGTGAACGGCAAGGAGCTGTTCTCGATGGGCCCGAGCTATGGCGAGTGGCTGCAATATCCGGATATTCCGGAGGTCATGAAGGCCGCGATGGTCTCGGTCGAGGACCGGCGCTACGAAAACCATCCCGGTGTTGATCCTATCGGTATCGCGCGGTCCATCCAGGTCAGGATGCAGCGCGGCCACTGGGCCCAGGGCGGCTCCACGATCACCCAGCAGCTGGCGCGCAATATATTTCTCAACAACAACCGGACCTTTGGCCGAAAAGGGCGGGAAATCCTGCTCGCGCTGGCCATAGAACGGAAATTTTCCAAGGAGCAGATTCTCGAGCTCTATCTCAACAAGGTCTATTATGGCGGCGGGGCCTATGGCATCGATGCCGCTTCGCGCCGGTTCTTCGCCCATGGCGCCAGAGATCTCAGCCTCGCCGAGGCGGCCATCATCGCCGGACTGGTCAAGGCCCCGTCGCGTTATTCGCCGACCGCCGACGCGAAAGCGGCAATCGGGCGGGCAACCGTGGTGCTGGAAGTGATGCAGGACGCCGGTGCCATAACCGCAACCGAGGCCGCGGAAGCCCAGCCGGCTTCGGTCAAGCTGGCACCGGAACCACGGCAAAACAGCGTCCGCTATTTTACCGACTGGGCGCTGCCACAACTCGAATTGCTGATCGACGAAGCGGTCGAGCCGATCGAAGTCTGGACCACTCTGGATCTCGATATGCAACGCGCGGCGGCGACCGCTATCCAGTCGCGGGTACCGGCGGGTGCCCAGGGCGCGCTGGTCGCGATCGACCGTGATGGTGCGGTTCGCGCCATGGTGGGCGGCACCGATTATGTGACATCCAACTATAACCGCGCCACCCAGGCGGTGCGTCAGCCCGGCTCCGCCTGGAAGGTGTTCGTCTATATGGCGGCGCTGGAGGCAGGCTATTCGCCCGACGATACGGTAACCGATGCGCCGATCACGATCGGCAACTGGACGCCGCGTAACAGCGGTAACCGCTATGCCGGTGATATTGACGTCCGGACCGCCTTTGCCTTTTCGAAAAATACCGTCGCGGCGGCGATTGGCAATGACATCGGTACCTCGACGATCGCCAATATGGCGCGCCGCTTCGGCATCACCACGCCGATCGATACCAATCCGTCGATGGTGCTCGGCACCTCCGATGTTCGATTGCTCGACATGACCCGTGCCTTTGCCTCGATCAGCGCCAAAGGGGTCGCGATCACGCCGTTCGGCATCACCAAGGTGCAGACGATGAAGGGCGATGTTCTCTACCAGAGCAAATTTGACGGCAGCCGCGTGCTGGTCGACCCGTGG
>TARA_R110000772_G_scaffold18400_16_pt1 | contig 12189 bp, 9 predicted proteins | sample TARA_R110000772 | Tara Oceans TARA_R110000772 (sample SAMEA4397948) | marine metagenome | biome: Polar Biome; feature: [SRF] surface water layer (ENVO:00010504); material: water (ENVO:00002006), including particulate matter (ENVO:01000060) such as... | depth 5 m | reverse complement strand
AGTTGACACTGCCGGTGCCGCCGGTCATAATTCGTCCTCGCCTCACATCCCCCGAAAACGGAGACAGAGCCCGCCATCCGTGCGGGCATGACGCCATGCAGCAATTTCAGAGCGAAAGCCTATCCATCATAGATAGCATTCCCTTCCTTCCCAACCTCGCGCCCTCAGGCCAAACGCTTGTCGGCATCTGCATCCTCCTTGCCATTGCGTGGGTCGCCAATTTCATCATCAAGCATATCGTGCTGCGCATCGTTACGCGCTGGATGCCCTATGACGACATCACGCCGGTTCCGGTCGCGGCACGACTGGCCAATATCGTTCCGGCGCTTATCATCTCGAACGGCGTTGGTGCGGTTCCCCATTTGCCAGCACCGGTAATCACTCTGATCAGCAATGTGGTGTCCGCCTCGATCATCCTGTTCATCGCGATGGCGCTGAGCAAGGCGCTCACCCTTGCCAACGACATATACGAGCATCGACCAAGTTCTGCGACACGGCCGATCAAGGGCTATATTCAGCTGCTCAAGATCATCCTCTATGTCAGCGCGACGATCCTGATCATCTCCGCGCTGATGGATGAATCGCCCCTGCTGCTCCTGTCAGGCCTCGGTGCGATGGCAGCGGTAATCCTTCTGGTGTTCAAGGACACGCTGCTGTCGCTGGTTGCGTCCGTTCAACTCACGTCTAACGACATGCTGCGGGTCGGCGACTGGATCGAGATGCCGGCGCTCAACGCCGACGGCGATGTCATCGATATTGCCCTGCACACCGTCAAGGTGCAGAACTGGGACAAGACGATCACCACCATTCCCACGCATCGCCTGATCTCGGAGAGCTTCAAGAACTGGCGCGGCATGTCCGAAGCGGGCGGCAGGCGGATCAAGCGGTCGATCTTCATCGACCAAAATGGCATCCGTTTTCTGACGCGCGAGGAAAAGGACGGGTTTCGACGCTTTCAGCTGCTCGACGAATATCTCGGCCACAAGCAAGCCGAACTGGGCGAATGGAACGCCCCGATCGAGAAAGCCGGACGCGACGAGGTCAACGCCCGCCGGGTCACCAATATCGGCACCTTTCGCGCCTATGTCGTCGAATATCTGCGCGCCAACAGCCATATTACCGGCGGGATGACGCTGCTGGTACGCCAGCTTGATCCGACGGCTCAAGGGCTGCCAGTAGAGATTTACTGCTTCACCAACACGACCGACTGGAATGAATATGAAGATATCCAGTCGGATATTTTCGATCATATGCTCGCGATCCTGCCCGAATTCGGGCTGCGCCTCTTTCAGGCACCGAGCGGCCTCGATCTGCAGCGCGGGCTGGCCGCGTAAAAGTGAACGGACATCATCGCGATGTCCGCTCCTGACGCACGAATTGGTTCGCCAGCTGCAGATCGCGGACGAATTTGGCATATTCGACCTGACGGCCCTGCTCGTCGGGGATGCGCAGCAGATAGGACGGATGCACGGTGATCAGGATCGAGCGGCCGTCGGCGCCGGATAATATCTCGCCGCGATGGCGGGAGATTTTCACCGGCTTTCCGGTCAGGCTGCGGGCGGCAGTTGCGCCCAGTGCGACGACCAGCCTGGGATCGACCAGCCGTATCTCCTGTTCGATCCACCAGCGATAGTAGTTGATCTCGCCGACGTTCGGCGTTTCGTGGAGCCGCCGCTTGCCCCGCTGCGTATATTTGAAGCGTTTTACCGCGTTGGTCAGGAATGTCTGCTGCCGGTCGATCCCGGTTTCCTCGAAGACCCGGTCGAGCAACTGGCCGGCCGGCCCGACGAAGGGCCTGCCCTCCCTGTCCTCCTGATCGCCGGGCTGTTCGCCGATGATCATGAGATCGGCGTGGTCGGGGCCGATTCCGCGCACCAGCCGGTCGGAGAATTTCTCCATCGGCGCGTCGGTCTGCTGTTCGAGCAGCGTGTAAAGCTGGTCCAGCGAGGTCGGCAAATTGGCGGCCGGTTTGTCCATCCTGTCCTCGAATAACATATCCTCCTGCCCGCGCGCCACCATCGCCTCGACCCGCGTCCCGGCCTGTTCCAGCAGCGAGGGGATCAGTTCGGCTTCGGGCAGGTTTTTCCAGTATTTCATCGGCATTTCGGACTTCATCGCGCCGATCTTGACCCGGGCGGGGTTGAAGATATTGGCGTAGTAAGTCCGCCATTCCGCCTCGATCACATCCTCTTGCGGCACGTCATCCTTGCAGCCACCGGGCCCGACCGAGAGCTTTTGTCCGTCCCAGGCGATGCTGGCGCCGGGGGTGACGATCAGCCAGTCCATGCCGGTGAAGCGGTTGCGAAAAAAGGGCGCGACCGCTTGGGTGATATGATGGTCCGGTTCGAACCAGGCGACAAATTGCTCGCGGCCTGCGCTGTCACCGATTTTACGGAAGCGGACGAAAGCGTGCATCTTGTGGATGTCGCGGCGGATCGCCTTGGCGTGGCGGTTGAGTTTGAGCATATCCGGGTCGGCAGGATTGCGGTGCAGACCGGGAATCGATTGCGCGCGATAGAGGATGCGATAGGCCAGATCGAAACGGTCCTCGTTGCTGTGCAGCAGCGCGGTGTTGATCAGCGACAGCAGCGTTTTTGATATGCGGACAGGAGGCGCGATCGGATCGCTGCCTTGTTCCGGAAAGATCGCGGATGGTGACAGATCCAGTTCGCCTGCCTCCCGCCGCCCCTCGACCGTCCAGGTCACCTGCTCCGGCGCGATGCCTGCCTGCAACAGCCGCCGCGCATGGTCGCGCCAGCCGTCCCGGTCGACTTCGCTGGCCAGCGTGATCCGGTACGCGCCCTGAATAGGAGCAGTCATCATGTTCATGGCCGTCAGGCCCCAAACAGGCTGAGCTGCTCGGGAGGCGGCTTCAGCCGGTCGTAGAGATTGAGGGAATCCAGCTGCTTGCCGGGGTGCCAGTCAGCGGTGGTGATGAACGGCAAAATCTTCTTCACCGACTGGCAAATGCGTTCGAGGTCGGCCAGCCGCAGGGCGGTAAAGCGGCGGGCCTGCAATATCTTGCCCACGCCCTTGCCGCCCAGCCCGGGAATGCGCAGCAGGCTTTCCTTGTCGGCCAGATTGATATTGACCGGAAAGCCTGCGCGGTTTTGCAGCGCCCATGCGAGTTTCGGATCAATGGTCAGGTCGAGCTGGCCAGCCGAACCGCCCTCCATGATTTCCGCGACGGAAAAGCCGTAGAAACGCAGCAGCCAGTCGGCCTGATAGAGGCGGTGCTCGCGCAACAGGGGCGGCGCCTGCACCGGCAGGTTGCTGCTGGCGTCGGGGATCGGGCTGAAGGCCGAATAATAGACGCGCTTCAGGCCATAGCTGCCATAGAGCCCGTTGCTGGTGGTCAGGATCTTGGCATCGTCGGATGCGTCGGCGCCTATGATCATCTGGGTGCTGTGGCCGCCCGGCGCGAACAGCGGCGCCTTGCGCGAGCTTTTGCGCTCCGCCTTGGCCTCGCGCACCTTTTTGCCGAGATTGTCCATGGTGCGGCGGATCAGCTTGCCGTCCTTTTCCGGTGCCAGCCGGGCGATCGATTCATCGTCGGGCAGTTCGATGTTGATCGACAGACGATCGGCATATTGGCCCGCCTGCCTGAGCAGTTCCGGATCCGCTTCGGGAATGGTTTTGAGATGGATATAGCCACCGAACTTGTGCACCTCCCGCAGGCGACGGGCGACCTCGACCAGTTGCTCCATCGTATAGTCCGGACTGCGGATGATGCCGGAGGAAAGGAACAGCCCCTCGATATAATTGCGCTTGTAGAAATCCAGCGTGAGATCGACAATTTCCTGCACCGTGAACGCGGCGCGCCGGACGTTGCTGGACGAGCGGTTGATGCAATAGAGACAGTCGAACATGCAATAGTTGGTCATCAGGATTTTCAGCAGCGAGATACAGCGGCCGTCCGGCGCATAGCTGTGGCAGATGCCCATGCCGCCGGTCGAGCCGATGCCCCCCGATTTAGCGGAATTGCGCTTGACCGAGCCGCTCGAGGCACAGGACGCATCATATTTCGCGGCGTCCGCGAGAATCGCCAGTTTATCGGAGCGGGAAATTTTTGACATGGCCTGTCCTAATCCATGTTCCCGTTTTGTTCAATAGCATGGATTAGGATTTTCGCCGAATGTCGGGCGCCCTTAAATCCCGCTCCGCCGTCTCAATCCTGTCACACGCCGGTCACGCGGCGGTCATTGCATCGGGCTAAATGCCCATCATGATCCAGACGATTGGAGAGGCTTCATGAGCGCACAAGCGGGTTTCGTCAAACAGTCCACCATATTGAACGATGCGATATTGCAGAACCGGGCGAGCAAGGCCGGGCTGCTCGAGCGGGCCTTCTCGCTCGCCTTTCGCGGGCTGGTCTATCCGCAAATCTGGGAAGATCCGGTTGCCGACATGGAGGCGCTGGACATCCGGCCGGATCACCATATCGTCACCATTGCCAGCGGCGGATGCAACGCCCTGTCCTATCTGCGCGCCAATCCGGCGAAGATCACTGCCGTCGATCTCAATGCCGCCCATATCGCGCTCAACCGGCTGAAATCGGTGGCGGCACAGCAATTGGACAGCCACGAGGATTTCTTCCGCTTTTTCGGTCGGGCCGATCACAAGGAAAATCTTGCTGTCTATCGCGACCGGCTACGACCGCATCTCGACGAAGCCAGCCGCAAATATTGGGACGGACGCGACCATTTCGGACGCCGGCGGATCAACGGTTTTGCCAAGGGTTTCTATCGCAAGGGCCTGCTCGGCAATTTTATCGGGCTGGTGCATATATTGGGGCGGCTCGGCGGCGCGAAGCCGTCGCTGATGATGGCGGCGCGGACGCGCGAGGAACAGATTGAATTGTTCGAACGGCATATCGGGCCGCTGTTCGGCAAGAAGCTGATGCGTTTCCTCTGTTCCAACCCGATGGCGCTGTTCGGCCTCGGCATTCCGCCGGCACAATATCGGGCGCTGGCCGGTGACCGCCATATGGCCGACGTGCTGTGCGAGCGGACCCGCAAACTGGCCTGCGATTTTCCGCTGGTCGACAATTATTTCGCGCAGCAGGCCTTTGGCCGCGCCTATCAGAGCGCCGAACCGGGATCGGTGCCGCCCTATCTGGAAGCAGCGAGTTTCGACTGGCTGGGCGAGCGCAGCCAGAAGCTGGACATCCGCCATCAGAATTTCATCGATTTTCTCGCCAGCCAGGATGCCGGTTCGCTGGATCGCTATATATTGCTCGACGCGCAGGACTGGATGACCGACCAGCAGCTCAACCGGCTGTGGAGCGAAATCGACCGGACCGCCAAGCCGCGCGCGCGGGTGCTGTTCCGGACCGCTGCGGAAGAGACCTTGCTCCCGGGCCGGGTGACCAACGAACTGCTTTCCGCCTGGGATTATGATGCTGAGCTGTCACAGGCGCTGACCCGCAAGGACCGCTCGGCCATTTATGGCGCGATGCATCTGTACCGGCTGAAATGAGCCTGATGGACGATATTTTGCGCAAGCGGGCCAGCGATCGCCACGCGAAGCTGATGGATCGTGTCTACCGCAGCCAGAGCGGTATCTACGATCTGACCCGCAAATATTATCTGCTGGGCCGCGACCAGTTGATCGAAGAACTGAACCCGCCGCCGAGGGGCCGGGTGCTGGAGATCGGCTGCGGCACCGCGCGCAATCTGGTTCGCGCAGCGAAGGTATGGCCGGACGCGGAATTCTACGGCTTTGATATCAGCTCGGAAATGCTGAAGGTGGCGCGCAAGAATCTGGCGCAGAGCGGGCAGAAGGACCGGATCACCCTGTTCCACGGCGATGCCGAAAATCCGGCGCTGGCGATGCCGCGAGAGGCCCGCACGTTCGACCGGATTTTCCTGTCTTTCTGCCTGTCGATGATCCCCGACTGGCAGGGCGCGATCCGGCAGGCAGTGGCGCTGCTGGCGCCGGGCGGAGAATTGCACATTGTCGATTTCGGCCAGTCCGAGCAATTGCCCGCCCCGTTTCGCTCGCTATTGCAGCGCTGGCTGGCCGTGTTTCATGTCGAACCGCGCAAGCATCTGCACCGCTTTCTGACCGAACTGGACTGCGAGATCGGAACAAGTAGCGAATTTGTCCCGCAATATCGGGGCTATAGCTGGCGTTTCGTGATCCGCCCGCCCGGAGCCAGTAGGCCGATCAAGGAAGAAACCTAGGCCGCGTCATTCGGCCAGTTTCTTCAATATCCAGTACCAATGATCGAGGCCGCCGTAGAAAGACGCGACCGGCAGCCGCTCGTTCAGCCCGTGGGCGTACATGTCGGAGGCCTTCATCGCGGCACCGGAAATCGCCACCGTGTCATAGCCGAGGGTGCGGTAGTGCATGCCGTCGGTGCCGCCGGATTCCATATAGGGCAAGATGGTCAGTCCGGGATATCGCTTGTCGATACTGTAACGCACCGCCGCTTTGACATCGTCGCGCAGCTTTGATTCGGGACTTTCGGTTACATCGCTCGCCAGCTTGAAACGGACATTGTCATTGCCGATGATCTCTTTCAGATTCGCCTCGGTCGCAGCAGCGCCGACGCCCGGAAATATCCGGCAATTGACCGTGGCCGTGGCCGATTGCGGCAAGGCATTTTCCGCGTGCCCCGCCTGCAACATCGTTGCGACACAGGTGGTTCCGAGCGTACCCACCGACTCCGGATCGGCCTGCAGCGTCGCGATTGCCGAAGCGTCCGACGGGTCTGCCGCAAAACGCAGCATCGCCTGCCCCAGTTCTCCGGGGGTCAGTTTGCCGGCCGTGGCGAAATAGCTTCGGGTCAAATCCGTCGCCTGCACCGGAAATTTATAGGCGGCAATTTTCTCCAGCGCGTCGGCCAGTTCGTAAATCGCATTGTCCGCACGCGGGCGGGAAGAATGTCCGCCCGGGTTGGTCACGGTCAGTTCATAGGTGGCATAGGTCTTTTCCGCAGATTGCACCTGAAACGCGACCGGTGTGCCGTCCTCGGCCAGCGCAACGCCACCGGCATCGCTGTTCAGGATGAAGGCGGGGTCGATATTCTTCGCGACATATTCCGCCTGAGCGCGGGTCGACACCATGCCGGTCTCCTCGTCCCCCGAAAAGACCAGCACCAGATCGCGCGACGGCTGCCAGCCCTCGGCCTTGAGCCGGAGGAAAGTCGAGGTCAGATTGGTGATGCCATATTTATTGTCCATCGTGGCGCGGCCGAAGAAATAGCCGTCCTCTTCGGTCAGGGAGAATGGCGGGCGCACCCAGTCCTTGGCCAGCGCATCGACCACGTCCATGTGGCCGAGCAGGACAATCGGCTTGGCGGTGCTGCCGGGCCGGGCGCGATAGGTGACCATCAGCCCCTGGGTTTTCTCGCCTTCGCTGTCATAGTCGGTGACGCTGATGTCAGCATCGGAGAAACCGGCCTTTTTGAATCGGTCGACGAGATAGGACACCATTGCCGGAACCTGTTGCTGACCGCGCGCCGTCCGGAAGGCGATAATATCGCGGTAAATGTCCCGCGCCATTTGCTCGTGCGCTGTCAACGGCACCTTGTCCTGCGCCAGCGCTGGCTGGGCAGACAAAGCGCCCGCCACCAGTGCAAGTGCCATCCGGCCAGACCATTTTTGCGCCATTTTCCGAACTTTATATGCAGTCACAATCGACTCCCCCAAAAAATCACATCCTATCTGATGGACAAGATGTGTAAACCATTCTGTTTATGTCGGTTTGAAGGACAATGTCGCGCACCACAGCCGAGAGCTTGCCACGCGTTTTCCCGTCCAGATCAGCCTCGCGATGAATGTAACATCATATCATGCGTTCATTTTCCAGTCAGACACGATCTGCCAGCCTTGCAAACGGGTCGGAGCATAGGAGGGAAACAATGCGCCATTTCAATTTTTCAGGAAAAAGCCTGTCGATACTCGCGGTTGCCGGACTTGCACTGACGTCCGCTTCGCCGTCACTCGACGCGCGCTCGATCGCCCGTCCGGCCCCGCCCCATCCGGTGAACTGCTCCATCTTCTCGCGGATCAACGATCATCGCTATAACAACCAACGGCCCGGCGCTCTACGCGCCTCGCCCCCCACGGCACCACCGCCGCCGCCGCCACCGCCGCCATCATCGCAAATCGTGACGACCGGCAAGGCCGTGGCCAGTGGTGCGATAGCCGCCGAACGCAGCACGGCACCTTATCCATATCCTCGTCCCCTGCCCTTGCCTTATCCCCAGCCGCAGGACCGCGAACGCTATGACGGCAAGGATGTCGCCAGCATCAAGCGGGTTGCGGATGAACCGGTGTCCACCTTTGCCGTCGACGTCGATACCGGCAGCTATTCCAACGTCCGCCGGTTTCTCAATGACGGCCAGATGCCGCCGGAAGCAGCCGTCCGGACCGAGGAAATGATCAACTATTTCCGCTATGATTATCCCAGACCGCAAGACCGGGCGACTCCGTTCAGCGTGTCGACCGATATCTCGACCACCCCTTGGAACGAAACCAGCCGCTTGCTGAGAATCGGCCTGCGTGGCTATGACGTGGACAGCGACGAACGGCCGCGCGCCAATCTGGTGTTTCTGGTCGACGTGTCGGGTTCGATGAACAGCCGCGACAAGCTGCCGCTGGTCAAATCAACCCTGACCGCGCTGGCGAGCGAGCTGCGCAGCGATGACCGGGTTTCGATCGTGGTCTATTCCGGCACGGTCGGGCTGCTGCTCGCGCCGACATCGAACAAGGATCATGTCAAACAGGCGGTGGACTGCCTTTCGGCCAGCGGATCGACCGCGGGCGGCGATGCGCTCAAGCTGGCTTATTCGACCGCTCGCGACAATTTCCTCGATGGCGGCATCAACCGGATCATCATGGCCACCGATGGCGATTTCAATGTCGGTACGTCGAATACGGACGAGCTGAAGAAATATGTCGCGAAACAGCGCGAAAGCGGCGTGACTTTGACCATGCTCGGCTATGGCAGCGGCAATATCCGCGACGAGCTGATGGAGGGTATCGCCAATGTCGGCAACGGCAATTATGCCTATGTCGACAGCGCGATGGAGGCCCGCAAAGTGCTGGGTTCCGAGCTCAGCTCGACCCTGTTCACCATCGCCAAGGATGTCAAAATCCAGATCGAGTTCAATCCGGCGCATGTGAAGGAATATCGCCTGATCGGCTATGAAAACCGCCTGCTCGCCGAAGAGGATTTTGCCAATGACCGGATCGACGCCGGCGATATCGGTGCCGGTCATCAGGTGACCGCGCTTTACGAAGTGATGCCGACCGATGCGGCCGGCTGGCTACCCGAGCGGCGCTATCCGGCCAACCGGGCGGTTGAACGGCAACCGGATTTGCGCGGCGAAATGGCGCAGGTCAAGCTGCGCTACAAATTGCCCGACGAGGACAGGTCGCGGCTGATCACCCGGTCGATCGCTTCACGGGACTTGCGCTCGGCAAGCCGTCCCGCCGGGGACATGGCCTTTGCGGTGGCGGTAGCAGCCTTTGGCCAGAAACTGCGCGGGGACAAATATCTCGGCGACTATGATTTCGGAAATATCGGAACGCTCAGCGGCAATGGCGGGGATTACTGGCGTCAGGAATTCCGCAAGCTTAACGACCTGGCGGATAGCCACAGCAGCTGAAAAAAAAAGCCGGAGCCGGAGGAGTAACGCGGCATTATTACGGAAATTAACCTAATTTGGTAACCTTTTGTATCATATAGGCACAGCTTCTACGGGAAAGCCGCCGGGTGGTGGCGGGTCCGAACTGGACTCGCGTTGCATTATCCGCCATTTTGCTCAATCGTTTTTGAGTATGGCATTGGGCCGAAACAGGGACTGAGGTTATCTATGGATTTTGGAGGCAAGATTTTGGTCGGAGCGGCGGCGACGGTCGCCCTGGGGCTGGTTGGCCATATATTATCGGGCGAGAGCTTCATTTCCGATCTGGAAAAACAGGCGCAGACCGAACTGGCCGCGCGGGGGCTGAGTGATGCCATGGTCACCCTTGGCCGCGCTCCGCTCTCCCGCAGCGCCATTCTTGATGGCGACCTCGCGGACGATGCCAAGCAGGAAGCCGTGAATGTGGTCGCCGCGATACCGGGCATATCCGGCGCAAGCTGGCTGGGTCAGGAACAGGTCGAACCTGAAGCATCCGAGCAAAGCGGTACAACTGCGGCAAAATCGGATGCTGATGGCAAAATCGCCCAATGTCAGGACGGTGTCGACAAGATTATCGAGACAAGAAAAATCAGCTTTCGCTCCGGCAGCGCTTATGTATCACCCGATTCCAACCAGATACTCGACACGCTGGCAAAGGCTCTCAAGTCTTGCGACGGGCTGTCGATAGCGGTGGAAGGCCATACCGACGACAATGGCGACAAGGCCGTCAACAAGGTCATGTCCCAGGAACGGGCCGACCGGATCAAGGCCGGTCTGGTCGACCGCGGGATTTCCGCCGACCTGATTACCGCGACCGGCTATGGCTCAACCCGGCCGCGCGCAAAGGGCAGCGACGAGGCGGCTGATGCCCAGAACCGGCGGATAGAATTCCGCATCGGATCTGCGAACGCTGCGCCGAAAATTGATGCCAAAGCGCAACAGGGAGAATGAACCATGCCACTTTTGCTTGAAAATCTGTTGCTCCTTCTGATTACTTTTGCAATTGGCCTCGCGATCGGCTGGTTTATCTGGGGCCGCAGCACCGAAGAATATTAGCCGACCACGGCAATGGTCCGGATTCACAATGGGGTTTTGATAAGATGATTACGCTGATTACCGCCAATTGGCTGCTTTACGTGATTGCATTGTTCATCGGCATAGCCACGGCTTTCTGGGCATGGGCCGCGTCCGGTGGAGAAGCCTCCGTCGACAAATTCGATGCCGAGGACGGTCTTCTGGAGAAAGCCGGTCAGCCGGTTCAGCCAGCAGAACCCACGCCAGCGCCTGCTCCGCCAGCTGCCCCTGCGCCTGAGCCTGCCAAACCGGCAGCAGCGCCCGCCAAGGTTGCCGCAGCGCCAGTCGTCACCACCCCGAAACCGACCATCAAACCGGTCGCCAAGCCGGAACCGGTACCGGCCCCTGCTGGTCAGCCGAGCATTCCTGCGGCGGTCGGTGAACCGGACAATCTGCGTCTGATCAAGGGCGTTGGACCAAAGCTGAACACGCTGCTCAACAATCTTGGCGTCACCCGGTTCGACCAGATCGCCGGATGGAAAGAAGCGGAAATCATCGAGGTCGACCAATATCTCGAAAACTTCGCCGGACGGATTACCAGAGACGCGTGGATCGATCAGGCCAAATATCTGGCCAAGGATGATATCGCCGGTTTCGAAAAGAAATACGGCAAGCTCTGACGACCGATACCGGTCAGTCGATGTCGGGATTGCCGGCCCGGACGATCAGCTTGTCGATCTTGCGACCGTCCATGTCGACAATCTCGAATATCCAGTCCTGATCCTCGAAGGTCTCGCCTTCTTCCGGCAGGTGGCGCAGTTGCGACAGCGCATGACCAGCGACCGTTGCATAGTCGCGATCTTCCGATAGCCTGATCCCCAACCGCTCGGCCAGCGCATCAATCGCCATCGCGCCGGATACGAGATAGCTGCCATCGGCGCGCTCGATCAGGCTGCGCTGGGTGCGTTCGTCGCGGTCCGAGACAAATTCGCCGGCAATCGAACTGAGCAGGTCATTGGGCGTCACAATGCCTTCAAAATGGCCATATTCGTCGTGGACAAGCACCATCGGGACTTCTGCTTCCCTGAGAATGTCCAGCGCGTCGAGCGCATCAAGCTGATCGGGTACCTTTTCCAGCGGGCGCATCAGTTTGCGCAGATCGAGCCGTTCGCCGCCCAGTTGCGCGGCCACAATATCGCGCGCCTGAACCACACCGCAAATGTCGTCGACCGAATCTTCCGCCACCGGGAACCGGCTGTGCGGCGATCCGATCAGCACACGGTGAATTTCCCCGGTCGTCGCATCAATGTCGAGCCAGTCAACCTCGGTCCGCGGCGTCATCACTTCGCGGATCGGACGGTCGGCCATCCGCACGACACCGGCCATGACGGCGCGCTCATGCTCTTCGATCACGCCGGAACGCGTAGCTTCGGCAAACACCATCTGCAATTCATCGGCGGTGACATGGCTGGTTTCGTCGCGCTTCATCCCCAGCATCCGGAAGATCAGCGCGCTGCTGTTGTCGAGCAGCCAGACCA